>Ga0214478_100262_pt1 | contig 30897 bp, 19 predicted proteins | sample M1_20Mar14CPVII9_2_FD_178001 | JGI IMG/M metagenome (GOLD analysis project Ga0214478, IMG submission 178001) | Marine eukaryotic communities from Monterey Bay, California, United States - M1_20Mar14CPVII9sort6BwellD7 | ecosystem: Environmental > Aquatic > Marine > Unclassified | place: USA... | reverse complement strand
AAATTAAGGCGCCCCCCCCCCCCCTAAACCTCTACACACTATAGGCCTCCTCAAACTGCTGCTAACTGAGCCCATACAAAAATGGTGAAAAATTTAAAGCAAGGAAATAGATCAGTTTTCACCTAGAAAACTCCTTGAAGGGAGGGTGGGGGATCTGCAATAACTGTATGTCGAAAAATAGCAAGATACCGGACACATATCTCAAAGTGCTTAGAAGATTTCGTGGTATTCAAGCACTAAGATAGACTTCAAGGATGGTGCCATCACACGGCTCTAAAAGCAGATGTTGATGTCATGGATCGATGGTTTTATGATCGATGGTGCCAACGTCGATTCACACCTTCAAAAATAAGCAAATGTTGATGTCAGGGATGGTTGATTGCGACATGGTGCTCCAACTTTGATGGTGCCGTCACACCTCCAAAAATAATATGCAGATGTTGATGTCAAGGATGGTTTTATGAAGGCTCTCGCAGATTACAGAGGTTGGTGGTGTCAAGCACCATGGATTGGTTATTAACCGCCGCGCCATGTCATCGCCTAAAACTATCGTGTCTTCAATAGTCGCGTGTGAATATGAGAGTAGATACGATTGACTAGAAGCTTCTATCAAGGTATTGCAATGGTCGGCTGGTGAATCGCGTTAATTGTTGAGACAACTAAAGTAATGCATAATGATCGCGGCTGCCTATTGTGATGATGGTGAGTATGAGTTACTGCTCTCTCATTCAAAATGTGTCCACATCATCGAATTTATGATTGACAACTCTTCTCTTCATCTTATCTTATCTACTTGTGTTAGGTGTTAGTCATGGATAGTTAAGGAGGTCAGCGTATTCTATAGTTGATATTGGTAGTTTTAGATTGGTAGATGTAGATGGAGACAACCTAATGAACGCCGAATCTTTTATTTCAGTATGTAAACACAACAAACAAAGATCAAGTGGGTGATTACTCCAGTTTCATTAACAATAACAATATGATTAACCTTTAAAGAAATATGATCAACTTTTAAACTAGATTGACCCATTAAGCTGATACTGATACTCTAGAGATACGAATAGAAATAGAAGTAGAATCTTCATTCTAGTTTGTTTATGTACTACAGTGAGCATCTAATGAGGTAGACAAGAGAGCATTTAGTCGTTATCATTTCATCATACCATGTGACCTCAGCAGTGCCTCGGCCAACACCTTCCAAGCATGCCATCCTCCTCTATGTCTATAGCATCCCAACGCCCAAAGATGCGTATACCAAGTTTCATGGTCGAATTCCTAGTATCGGCGGCAATATATTCCATCCGCCCCAATCAGTCAAGTGAGCAAAAGTTATTATGCAACAGTTGTTGGTCATAAAAAGTGGATGTGAAAACTGCCAGCCGGAGGGCCTTATGTTTGAAGATGAAGATCAGTTTACCCTACCGGTAACTCCACCAGTTTTTAATTGTTCTCCTCCGTTCAGTCAATTTAAGAATAAAATTTGGCGAGTATCGGCTGAACAGGACCACCACCAATCTATTGCAATACCTTTTATTATTATTATATTGAATATGAACCCTATATGAGCGCTGAGACTTTCAGTCAAAAATTTGTCAGGATACCTGAAACCATAAAATGACTTTGGGTACTAAAGGTAATTTTCACCAAAATTGACATAGGTTACCTTAAAAAGTAAAACTGTTTGATATTGCAATTCAATATAAACATTGTCTATGACGAAATATATAGTGCAGTATATCTTAAATATATATGTAGAGTAAATCTATGGTCGGTGATTTGCAATTAAGTAGTAGTAGTTTCACATATTAGTGGCCCTTTATCAGTATAGCTATTTCGTAAACATTTGTTCCTACGTACATTTTTATTGCAAATGGATATTACCAATCGAATCAGCGGCTAATTTTGGTCAGTTTACCCTAGGTAACTGCAACAGCTTTTTATTGTCCTCCTCCTCCGGTCATTTTAAGAATAAAAGCGGCCATTTGGCGAACAACCGGCGGAGGAATTACCAAAATTTGACACCGAGTAGAGATGACGAGGCAAAACATCATCTAACAATGTTGTTGATCGGCTTTTCTCCTTATTTATTAAGCCTCCTTGTGTTTCTAATGCAAGGGAATGTTGCAAAATAATGAGTAGTGTGAGTAGTGAGAGTTTGAGGGAGATGAAGAAGAAGAGGCAAAAAGAGAGGCAACAAAACCATCTAACAACTGGTGTTGTTGATCAGCTCCTCGTAGTTAAGCCTCATTGTGTTTCTAATGCAATAGGGCTGATCAAGTGACGATCAAATCAGTATGAACGTACATGAAAAATTAGGGCTCATCACATATTAATCTTTAGCGTTAGGGCTCTTCAACAGCTAAATACGATCCTATTGGTCGTATTACTATAAGCGTTGGATGAATGGTAGTGCTTATTTATGCGGCCTTTGCAATGTCGATACTCTCAATTTGCAATGTTAAAAAAACAATTGCTCGAGTGTGTGCACACAAAAACGATATATCTAGATGGTTGTAATAATCCTGGTCATCGATGATAGTCTAAAGATATAATTGCTATCGTTTGTTGGTCAGTTTGACGCCGCATACTCATTGCAATAGACGTATGATATGTACTACCAACAATCAATATTAGTGGTTGATGTGCATCTACATAACATATTATGCAATACTGCACCAAACCCTACAATTATAAATATCGTCGATGGTATTAGATGATTTATGGCATTGGAGATGTGATATATATTCGATTTAGATTACAACAACAAAATGTATTGCATGCATAACAGCAGCGGCGTCCCGTTCAACAACTCTCTACACGGATCAATACATCGGCAGTATACGACAATCAACTTTGGATATATGAGAATGGATTCTACTACATATCTACTAGGTATGGTTGTATAGGGATAGTCCAATCCGAGAGAATGATAAATGCACTTATGATATGCACACAAAAACAAATGAAAGATATTAGAGGAATGAGAGTATAGATAAAGATAGAGATGATAATTGCATTAACTATACGCCCTAGATATCTACTGAATACTCGTTACATCAATTATTGACATTACTCATGTGGGAATAGACAACTTTCTTTCTAAAGTACTCCTTTCCAATTGCTCTATATATTGCTTTATCTGTGTAGCTAAGTTTTTGATATCTTTCCAAGGCTTCTTGTTGGACTCCGGTTGGACCTTGTCCTGATTGTTCCTTTGTGTGATTTTTCATATAACACGGCTCTATTCTATTTCTACCCTCTTGACGATTGTGATAATCATGAAACCAATAATCTAAGAAATCATTTAAATTGTTAAATGTTCGATTGATACGATGCTTTTCACTAATTTGAAACCTAAAAACTTCCCAACCATCAGAAGTTGAGTACTCCTTCTTCATCTTCTTCTCCTTATTCTTATTATCGATCCACTCACGGTGAGTCTCCTTCATGATATAAAATTAATTACATCAGTGTAGTCACGGTGCCACAAAGCAACATTCTTATCATTAATCGTCTCAAAGTCATGACGCCACACAGCAACATTACTTAGCAAATGTAACCCTTCAGATGACAACACCATCAATTTAGGATTTTATTGTTGTAACGCCATCCGTATCATTCTATAACATCGTATCATTTAATACATACATCATGTACTTATTTTGACTTTGAACTTAATTAACTATCTTGTAGTAGTAATACTGTGTATTCTTTACTTGATACATCTGCATGTGATATGTAGCATCAACGCTATCTCTAATACTCGATTGTGTCGAGAGAACAAACGTATGATATGTTTTGCAATCAGCCTTGTAATCTACATATAATATTGTGTAATTGATACTAAGGCCAGTCCATACACCTAACATGGGTAAACTGCTCCCGCCTAAGCGGATACAAAGTTTAGATAGGCCTTTTCCAACTTTGTTCTCGCAATTTAATTTTAGGCCAGCAAATATTGGTGGCCATTGTATTGCAATTTTTGGTTTGAGGTTTCGGGGTTTTACTTTGGTATCCTGACAATTTTCACATAGAGGTATCCCCTAAAGTAAAAGAGAGAAGATATCGTATTAGTCAACATATTCCATGACATAAAATGATATGAGGTCAATGAGAGATGTGTAGAGGACAATAGATTGTAGAATACGTTTTACTGTAGGTAAATAGTTTTTTATTTTATATGTTAAGTATATGAAAGCATAATATAAAAGGTCAAACACATACCTAAAGAACAACACATACATACTCTTTCTCTTCTTTACTAATCAATGAACACACATACAACATAAAAACCGGACTACCAATCAAAAGTATATTGTAGCTTCTAATACACTAACGTGGGTTGGAAGTGTAATGAGGAAAGGCAACAAAAAGGATGGAATAATAGGTAGGGCATCCTCTTCACAATTTGGTGGGAGGAGCTAGTAGGTTGCTGTTATTATAGAAAAATTATGAGCCCAGTAAGTATGCAACGATTCTACACACCTGCTACCAGGATACCAAAATTTGAAATTTTCATAAATTGGAAACTTTTGGATTTACGGCTAGTATAGCGCTATTCCATAAGATTTGACACATACAATCTCTTCTACTATGTATTAAAAGTGTGCATGTAAGCTGGTTTGAGATAGATATGTTTATAGCACTAGTTATCACTATTTAGCTAAAATTGCATACTGTTTTTCCTTTATACTGTCTTCTACAGTTGATTATGGACTTAAATACCATCATAAATCGATTCTTTATGCAATTTTGGGTTGAATAGGATGTTTCCAAGCTCATAATTGCAATTATTGCAATAGATATACATTCATCTTGAACGATTTTCCTTGCATTCACCAAAAAAGTTTCCAATTAGGATACCAAGTGTCGCTGAAACACTCACATTTACTTAGTATTCGGGCTATTTTGGCGATGGTATACGAACTTCTTAAGAAGTGAGAGCTGTAGCCGGGTTTTCCTCAAAAAATGAAACCACATAGATACTGAATCACGGCTACCACCAGCAATGGTATCCTAATAATACCGCCTGAATGTATCGAATAAAGGCGGGTACCGTAGCAATATCCATCAATAATTGCAGTTATAGTAGAACTGGCATTATCAGATTAAACTAATTAATTAAGTCGATAATGGTTCGCTCGTGTCAGAAGTTCGGCAGCTGCAGCGTCATGTCCTAATTGGAAAATTTCCAATTTATGAAAGCTTAAGTAAGTGAACTTTAATGTCACTTGACCAACACCATTTTGATATTTTCAATCTGGATACTATTGGTTTATATCTCTTATATGGAAATCAAACTAACGCCCGCACAGCGTCCAAGCTCACCACTCAGGTGCCCTCCAGAGGGCTAGTGCCTGGTATCATGCTCAGCGACATTCCGGCCACAAAAAAGTTTGCTCTACTCTCCTTGTGATCGATATTGGAGAAGGACCCATGTCCAATAAAGGCACAGCATCCTTTGGATCTGGCCATGGTCGTAGTGGTAGCAATAGTAGGGAAGTTTGCCCGCATTCATCAAAGCAAGCATTTGCTTCCCAGCCTAGATTACAAGTGTGTCGCAATTTTGCTTCGACAGGAAACTGCCAGCATGGAGAGAGGTGCAACTTTTCGCATGTGATCAAACTGCATGCTTCAATTGAGGTTTCCGATAAAAACAAGGATTTAAAATCTAATTCTAATCGAGGTTATGGGGTCAAGAACAAAGTAAATGATAAACACAGAGTAACAAGCGTCGCAGTTTGGGAGAGTAATGGTGCAATCAAACTCTTCACTGGTTCACACGATGGGAAATGGCGCCTTTGGAACATATCTTCACCAGGTAGAGGAGAAAATACTGCTACATTGTCTAAAGAGTTTGAACATTTCGTCGGAGGGCCAGTTGATACAGTTCATGTAGCTTCGCATTTCTTCTTTTGTGGGTTTGATGCATCACCAATTGAAGCTCCAAATGCAAAAGCGGGAATGGTTCACAGTTGGAACTTAAATGCACCACAGGATTCACCCATGGAGCTATGGATGAGTCCCATGGCGAAATACGCAGCTTCTGGAAGGATTAGAAGTTTGTACACCACATCTGATGGTCGTGTGTGGAGTGGAGGATCTGATGGCAACATACGCGAATGGTCTTTCAATCCATGTAAAGGGCCTGAAGGAAAAGCAGGGTTTAGTTTGTTACGAAGCATGTGTGGTCATCTCGGTGCAGTGACAGGGCTAGCATTGATGAATGAAGTTTTATGGAGTGGAGGATCAGATGGGACTATTCGACTATGGAATGTTGGATCAGGGGAAGAGGCTTATTTGATACCAGCTGTAAAAAAAGGTGGAAAAAAAGATGGGTGCTCAGGGCATTCAGGACAAGTAACAGGTCTTCTTACTTTTGACGCTCCTGTTCAAAGTGCGTTTGTGTTTTCCTCTTCCCTGGATGAGACAGTTAAGGTTTGGAATGCCTCCACTGGAGAGTGTGTTGCATCAGAAAACCATGGGCAAGGGGTTACTGCAATTGCATTCATGGTTGATCTGAAAGAGAACCCGCTTCTTCTTTGCGGATTGTTCTATGGTGACATCATGATTCGAGGCACCGTTTCGAACCCCCCCCTGTGTCTTTTGCTGAAAATATCTCATAATTTCATTGGTGTGGGGCATGAACTAGGTCCAGTGAATAGTATACAGGCTGGGCCAAGTAATACATTTTATTGCGTTGCAGACGATGGAAAGTTAACAGTTTGGCAGATTACAGGTGATTTTGGCCTTTATCTCTAACATTCCCTAAAAACTCTACTAGTATTATCTATCTGTTTCTAAGCATACGTCCAGCATATACTTAGATAGTGAACAATTATTGTGCACTCTTATAATATTTGTTCATTCCTCCTTCTCCTCATATTGGACGCTAAACAGGTTGTGCTTGGGCAATCTGTGGGGGCTCTCTTTAAGGGGAATAGATACATAAAAGATTTTTTTTAGGAGTCTTAGTCTACTCATTACACAATGAAAAATGATGACAAAAATAAGAGGTGAAATGGATAGCTGAGATGCTACCCTCATTCGTATTCGTAGCCATTTATTTATTGATAGATTAATCACGAAAAACGACCAAAGTAGTATTACTTAGTGGACACAAAGGCGTAAAATATGGGAAATTTTAGAGTCTATTGAGTAGGAGATGATAGTAGTAGAAGTAAGGCACCATTTTTACATGAAAATTAGTAGTGGTATCCAAAAAAGTGGTAGAGGCAGGGCAAAATAAACGCAGTAAATGAAAATTCTAACTTCCGCAAAAAAGGATACCACTATTTTTATACAGTGGCCCTACACAAGAAATATGTCGAATGATCGGCCATTGCAATAAATTGAACAGGAATATTAGCCTAAAATTGCACAAGGCTCCTCTACTACATATTTGTAGTTCATAGAATGAGCGGCGTAGTGTAGATATGCTTTTGAAAAATGGCCATTTTTTATCTAGCACTTTTACTTAGTGAATCAGTTTATGCTAAATAAGTTTTCAACTATTAACAATCATAAGAAGATAGTACCAGATTCGGAATCAGCATGCAAAACTGCATCGGATAGGATATCTCCGCATGTATAATTCGATGATTGGAAGACCTTCATATTTCACTAGCTTTGTTAGTGATAGAGCGGTGAAAGCCAAAATTTTAACGATTTTATCGTAGGTAGTTTTGTACCGCGGAATTTACTTTGCTTTTTTTAGCGATATTTACTGCGTTTATTAGAGTAGCCTTTTTGAGATGTGACAGTGAGCGATCGGCGGGGTACTACAAACCCCAGAAAGAGGGTTGGTACGTACCCCGTGGAAGGGGTGGTGCCCAGGCTACTCGGCTGGAAAAGTAATGGACATTTTAAGGAATTAGTGGTGATAGCACACAAAATTGGCCATTGAGCAAGTAATAAGCATTGCAATAATTGCAATGATATTATCGCGCTCTATATACGACCTTAAATTGTATGTAGAATTCATTTCTGCAATCGGTTTTGGCTGTTGAACGATATTAATCACTGTAATTATAGCAATTATGGTGTACTATACGCTTTATTTATTGTTCATATGTATACTGATAGTATTGATTACGTGGCAGTATTGCAATAACATATTATATAGAATGGATTATTATAGATTTAGATTTGCCCTAAGTGGACTAGATATCCAATTTTTTCCGCAAGAGATCACTCCAATTGAAATGCCACGACCAAACGGATACACAATCTAGTGCCGTAGGCACTCAACCCCCGGGAGTTGATTTAGGCCCCAAATGGTTGACGCAACCTAAAATTTTCCGGCTCGAGTTTTACTAACAAATTTGTTAGTGAAATCGAGACGGTCTAGTCGCAGCCTGTACAATTCCGTTCATTACTGGCTCGCTTCATCAGAAGTAGTCAAATATCACCTGGCTTAGCTCACCGGAGGTTCCCCCATGATGGGGCGTATTTAACCTGTATCTATCGAATTCATTTGCTTACTCCGAGAATCTTAAATTGACTAGTACTAATTTAGTCTTTCCGATTGTGCAAATTTCTCGTTTTTTCTTATCGCCATGCTACTACTAACTGCCTACTAGTACAATACAGGGGCGCCGCTATCTATCCTCCAACTAGCCATCGTATGCAGCAGGTGTATTATATATCGTTCGACGAGGTGGTGTACGGTTAGTTGGTGTAGTTTAAATCATTAATAAACACAAAACAAAATCTTACCTTCTATGAAGTATAATGCTTACGCAAATATACGTGACAATAAAGTCAATATTGATGTTGTTAAACAAACAAGTAAAAGGTAAAAATTAAATTATAAGGTCGAGTTCATCGAACTAATCGTGTCATGGGTCCAACACCATGGGATCTGAATTCCACGTGTAACCATAATATTGCGTACTATTTGACACTCCCCTACCAATCTTATGGTTTCAATCTTGATCATCTGCTCATCAATCAGATAATAATTCCTACCATGACAGGTGTTGATAGCTCCCCATATTTTAAATGACTTTATCCTCATAAGTCGTCTCTTTATCCGCAAGCAATTGATTCCCACGTTTATATGCCAATAATGAGTCAATAATGGACATGATGATAATGCGTTTAACCAGTATAGTTCGTGTAGTATACTGACTAGATGTACTGCCATTTGTACTGTAATGTAAAACGCATTGCCAGTGGATGTCTTGATTCTGATGCTGTCGTATACCAATTGATCCTTGGTCCCTATCATCATGACATAGTATGCACACGAGTTTAATACACTCTCCCCATTTCTAGCAGTGATTGTCTGATCATCTTCATCAAGTTTTCCATCTGTACTGATGCCAATACTATCCATAGTTTTACCGTGTATGTGATCACATTGTTGCGTGTCCAATATATGATTCATTGCATCATTAGTTGTGAAGGATGATTTGGTTGATGTAAGTCCTCTCAAACATAGTAACTCTTATCACATCTTAAGTTCAGCACGTTGTCTTGGATCATATTCGAGTGTATATACGCATTATTCCCAGATTTGGTATGTGTGTCGTTCATATCATGGCCATAACTATTGTCTGATGAATTGTTATACGATCTGCCACTAGATACATTATTAGTGCGCTCCCCATCTACCAAAATGGTCAAGTGTACATTGTGATTCATGTCTGATATTGTATCATTGGACGTGTTCCCAATATTGAAAGTTGATCTAATACCAATGGCACCACTTCTACAGTTGACGTGTGCTCTGTCTTTATTTATATTCAACCATAATGTGTTGCAATGTTTGGCAATTGTTGATGTATCATTAACATGTTGCTGTGTGGAAGTATATAAATTCTCGTCCATACAATTATCCTCGGTAGATGGTGTGTCGGCACGGATACAAACTGCAGTATTGCAATCATTAGTTGTTGTTTCATTCCGTTGGTGATGAGGTGTACCGTTTGTCTCATTAGTCCTAGATGCATTGTCATCACAGGTAAGATTGTAAATTGTGTAGGGATAAATACTATCAATTGAGATGTACAATAAGCTAACACTACTGCCAAACTTGATGTAGTACACGTATTGTGATGGATGACTGCCGGTACCAGATAATAAGGTATTCCCACTAAATTGCAAATCTATCAAATCTTGCGTTAGGGTGTATATATTGTAATCTTGATCTATTACCCCGCATACTTCCTCTTTGTATTTGTGTTCATCTCTATGCATGGCACAAAATATAACACTGACAATTTCTCCCCATAATTGGGCATCTGGTGGAACAGAGCAACCAAAATCCAAGAACAAGTTTCCCAAATTTCCCACAATCTCAAAATTTAATGATGTAAGCAACATCTTGTGTGACAATAAACCATACGTCGCGATTGCCCGGCTGGCAAACTTCCTAGCCATGATATCAATCCACTGCCAGTCCTTAATCTGGACAGTAGTACAAGTGATAGTATCCTTCTTTAATAGATGGACATCACTATCATGACATGAGGTATCGTTTAATACTCCCCACTCTTCTTCGGCCTTTGTGTCAGTACCAGGTATATAGGACTGTTCACTTGACCATCCTCCCCATGAGGTATCATCCTGAATCCTTGAGGGCAGCACGTGTAGTGTCTGGTGGCCTCTCTAGAAATCCATTCGAATCATGTTTTGAGTTGGAAGCGCTCTAGAGATCCATTCAAATCATCCAATGCCTCCTCATCCTCCATTCAAATCATCCAATGCCTCCTCATCCAAATCAATGGGTAGCATATCCACGGCGTATGTTAGAGATGATGACGATGATTGGGATATTCAGATGTATGAGAAGGGATACAATCAACCTTTGATGGATCACGACATGAACTCTCCTTCAGCTTGAGGGACAACTTGACGGCAAGGGATTCCTTCCATTTAAGTTGGGTTCTAATTGTAGCGGACAATCCATTGATTGTGTTATCCGGACGGGCAAGATGCAACCGAAGGATATAACTTCTCCAACCACGTTGAATTCTGCAGGCGGCATATTCTCCATTATCACAAAATCCATTATTATGGTATTTGAGTATTGTTGCCATTGGTTGGGAGAGGACACGTGCGATGTAGGAGTTACCATAATCATCATCAGTATTAATATCAGGTGGTGGCCAATTAATTTCATTCCAGTATAATTCATGGTTGTAAGCACCATCGTAAATCTCTAGCGCGGTAGGTTGGTAGTAATGACATTGCCACCATTTGTTGTCACACGCTGTAGGGGTGAGAGTGGAATCACTATTGTCATATCCAAAATTAATATCCGTATCAACACGCCACTTTTCATCACTAGAAAGATGTTTTAATAACTCCCCGTCCTCATTATATACAATAGGTTTACTCTCGTCAAAATATACATCAACGAAATCCTTAAAATCATTACGCGTTGTCTTGAAGATATTAAATACACCATTAGCAATGGGACCGTACATGATTTGTGCCAAATTAAAGTACGAATATAATGCAAGTAATTCCCTGTACTGCTCCTCATGAAGAATCTTCTTATCCTTATCATCATTCTGGTCCTTATACCTTAAACGAATAATTGACCCTGGTGTACGAATTAATTCTAGTAATTTACATAGAGATGTGATGCCGTACTCTTTTAACGCAAGGACACTTTCCTTATTTTCCGCGGCATAAAGTAATTCATCTAATATATATGAATATGCCCGCTCTTGATAGTCCTTTCTTAATCCTCTTGTAGATGCAATGTAAGGTCTAAAATCCCCGTACTCTATGTCATCCCGCGGTTGCCAATTGATATCATTCCAGTGTTTATATCCGGTGCAGATTTGCAATGCATAAAGCCTTTGATAAGTATTTATAATAATTTGGGATGACAAATGTGGCGCAGTTACATTAACCTCCTCATACGCTGTAGGCTTGCTGATATTAAATTCATACTCAGCATACATAACAAAGGAATCAAATGTTGTAGCTGTTTGTCTGGTGATGTCAAGACCTTGTTTCAACACCCAATTGATAAATGAGTACATAGTTAGGAGGTCATCATATTCAAATTATTGAGGTTCTTCCTCTTAAAACCATCTTCTGGATCCTCCCACATTAAATTAATTATTAACTCCCGGTGACTAATTAATTTCAAGAATCCATCAAGCGTGTCGTGGTGTCCCAATCGAAGTGCAATATCAATCGGTGAATTATGAGATGCCTCGAGTAGTTCTTCCTTAATGTAGATGTAAATGTTTTGTTTGTATGTTGTTTGATGGGGATCATCATCGTAGTTCAACAGATGACAATTGTTATCATCATTCTTCTTATCCATCAACGCCCTAGATAGTAGGGGGCTACCCACGGAAGAATTTATAACATACTTTGTATCTGGAGGTATGATATCATTCCCATGGCACTGGTTATGTGCTGTGGAAGAAGACATAACTACTATAGGTGGTGTAGTCTGTTTGTTAAAATTGTCGTAAGGGCTGATTGGTTTACGATAGTTGTAAAGCTACCGAATATCCTTTTGTAGATAATTCACGGTTGATTGAAGAAGCTTTAGCTTAACACCAATCCAAATGAGGGAATAAGTGCCTGATTTGCCGACTGTTGTCCTGCTAAAATCCGATTTTCTACCTGTTAATTAAGTGCATGATTAGCCGACTATTGTCCTGCAAAATTAAAACTCTTAATCCCGAAATTGATTGGCCGACTTATGTCCTGCGCAAATCAAATCTCTGATCGTAGAATCGTCAGCGGAGAGCGACGAGACTGTTAATCTATGAAGTATAATGCTTACGCAAATATACATGACAATAAAGTCAATATTGATGTTGTTAAACAAACAAGAAAAAGGTTAAAATTAAATTATAAGGTCCAGTTCATGAACCAATCTTGTCATGGGTCCAACACCATGGTATCTAAATTCCACGTGTAACCATAATATTGCGTACTATTTGACACCTTCTATTATCGATGTGCAATGCCGATCAGCCTCTCCACGCCGCCACCAAGATAGGAATAATGGGTTGGCATGACATCAATACGGTTGCTAGTATTCTGCAACAATAGTAGTTAGTCAATTTGCAATAGCCACGGCCGATTACATGTAGTACACGCACTCACCTCTTGTCGTTATCGATCAATGATGTGCATATCATCATCTATAATAATGAATTGCAATTGCAATACGAAGGAGTGCGTTCAGTATAGAAGCTGTCGGTCTATTGTAATCGTGGGGCTAATGAATATACGATCTGAGTGTCATATTTGGATGATGGCATATGTTAGGTGATGGTAGAGGTCGAGTGTTGTTTATTTTCACATGTTATGAAAGTGAGCTCTCTCTTCCTTCACCTTGTGTGAGAAATCGTTGGTCTCCTGCTCACGTGGTGGAGACGAATAATTTGATGATCAAATAAATATGTCCTACATCGAATTATTATAGTCTTGTTGAGAGGCATAGTGTAGGCGGACATCATAAGTTGATCAATAGTCCCTTTTATTTGGTTGTAATTTGAGATGAGGGACATATTAGAGCCAAAGTAGTTAATAAAATAAGCAAGGGACATAATTAGATGAACATTGAATATTAAATATGAAATCAAATTTCTAATATGAAACAGGGACATCAATGATGACTAACACCAATAATGCCCCATGTAAATGAAAAATTGCCCTCTTAGCAGACATACAAGCCCCATATCATACATACGAGTACTTCTGATGTACCTACTCCCCAAAAGTGAGGATACGACCGAGAGTAGTGCCCACAGTAAGATAAATCCCACCAATTTTTGTTAGTGCTCTCGCAATAAAATTCTAGAAAAACGACCGGTATCCTTTATAATTCACAAATCACCCCCGAAACTACTAAAACAATGGCCTTCTGCTTCTTTGCTCCGATACTACATAACTACAAGTGCTAGATATACGGCATTATACCAACGTACTCTTGATATGATCGTCCTAGATCTACCGACAAGCGATATATATTATCCATTGCGCATGTATTATGATAGGATATCACACGAATATGTGGATACCAGATACGGGTCCAAATCAAAGGATATAAGAAATTAGAAATCGAGCGAAGTTACATGTTTACAAGAACTTTGGAATTGTAATAAGTATCATAGAAAGAGGAGGAAATTGTTGTACGATGATGTGCATAATTTTGAGTTGTAATAATGATGGTCAGTGAGCCTCCTACACGACATCCTGCGGTAAAACAATAATTAGACGATACAACGACTAAATTTAGTCAAATCTTTTAGACAACACATCGAAATCCGGAGCCTCGTCGAGGGCTGTCATTGAAACAAAAGAATAAAGACAATTGATTGCTGAATAGATGATTAAGTTCATTTCTGAAGCATCAATCTCAAGTCCAAAAAAGAGGCTTGAGGCTCGCCCATAATTTTGGATCCCACAGAGCGGGTTGTCAGGAGGAAGGGTAGCACTTTAGGCAGTGCTGAAGATGAAGAACCTATTTGGCATACATTCATTCTGTGAGGGTATAGAGTGGAGGTATGAGCTGGGTATCAAACGATGATAGATTCGACTTCAGTCTTTTATTTCAACTTCTAGAGTTTGCCTGTTTGGCATGCAATTCTCTGCGAGTACACATGATATGTGCATGAATGTGGAGTGTTAGTATGAGCCGGGATATCAAATGATCTACTCTAAAGAGTCCAACACATAATATGGAGGAGAATCGAGGAGAATATGTGTCGGACTAGATGTTATGTAGTAGTGGAAGAGGAAGATAACGCCTCGAGAAACTACGACAACTTGGTCATCTAGTTTATAGGAGGGATGAGATGGTCACTGCAAGAGTTTGTTATTTACACACCACCGAGGAACAAAAAAATACCTATCCGTGGATAACAATTCTTGTGGTATACGGCTAATCACTCCTCCTTGCCATGAGTCAAGTTGGTTCTTTCGTATAGCTCCCCCAATACATAGAACGGTGAGGGATCCAAGGAGATACGATACAGGCAAAGAACAAATCCGCTGCACGCTAAGGCCAGAATTTTGGGGTTGGTCTCTTGAACGATTGCTAATAACCGAGCTGAAATAGTATTGGACTGAAAAGAGATAGGAGAGTAGATGAGAGGCTTGGTACGCTGAGTCCTCTCTAGGTAAACTGCTTTCGAAGCACACCCATCAGCCGCGGTGCCACAATCAACATCTTTGTGAGTACTAGTAGACAATGACTCGTTTATTCTTAGGCTGGATAATCATATACGAGAGAGACGGCAGCATCAATACGCATCCAGAAGGTGGATAGGAAATAGATTTCTATAGAAATTGACTTCTGAAGTCGTAAAAGCTAGCATATCAAATCAAATCAAATCAATAGTCGTTAACAATGGTGATGGGTGACGTAGGAGGGGGGCGGTAGTAGGTCTATCCAAGTGGGCAATAAGTTAGGGAGTCTGTTAGCTTGCCAAATTTTATTCTTAATCTGACCGAACGGAGCACAATTAAAAGTGGTTAGAGTTACTAGGGTAAACTGACAGGAACCTTGGGTTCATTTAGTGTCGTATCAGCCCGAGCAAGATCAGATCTCAAAATTCCTTCACCATTGTGAGGTACAGGACAGCCTTGATGATGAACCAGAACTTGGAAGAGAATGGCATCTTCTTCTAAAAGCTATTCTCCTCGGTCCACCAAATTGACCAACTCACCAACTCCGTGTGGCTCCACCAGAAGTTCCACGCATCCACATGATAAACTTCACGTAGTCGGAAGTAACCATATTCCAATCAAAAGAAAGTGGATTAAACCAGAACGGACTGGCAATAAAGGATAATGATGCTAGCCAAAGAGACCACGTGCGACCAAAGTACTGTTCTGCTATTGAATAAACTCCCATGATGATCAATCCAGCCCCCATTTCCACCCCAAGATACAAGTGACTGGAGGCAAAGAAACGATACAGTTCATCTACAGGTGCATGCTGGGTGACAAATCCACGGCCTGTGGGACGGTACTTCGCACCACCGACCAGAATCGTTTGCGTCATGTAATTAGCCTTGGTCTGGATGTGGAACATGAAATGCAGAGGACCGCCGGTAGCGAAAACTTGAATCAGTTCTTGAGTACTTGCCCACCAACCACGCTCAACTCCCAGCGTCGAAAACAAGGGAATCGTTTGGAGCAAACCAAGCCCTCCAAGAAGCATTTGGATTGTTCCCATAGGTGTAATGAGACGGTCGCCAATCTTCTCAAGGTCATAGAGCGCCAAGATTGCCATGAGGTAAACGACAACATAAACAGTAATGACAGTAAGGACGTTAGAGAAGTAGTGCCCAATTCCACCAAAGTAGTACGAAAGAAGACGAGAAAAATCAAGGCGGTGAGCCAGTCTATAAACATCACGAGAAAGACTCTGTTCACCAGCTCCCTGACTCAGCTTAGCCTCGAACTGATAAATCTGACTCATACCCACATCTCGACCTTTGCCTACTTGCATGTACTCCTTGAAGGCAACTTGGCCTCCACGGATGGCATTATTGTACCCAGCGAAGATATCTTCTGAGAGATTAATGCCCTTAGAGCTCTTGCTAATACCACCACGGGTGATGAAGAATAGCTTGTCAAAGACATCAGGGTGACCATAATGAAGACGAATACACAACGGCTTGGTGAGAACACGCTGTCCAAGTGTGACAAAAGAAGTTTCTTGCAAGGCCATGTAGTTGGCCAACGAACTGACACTACCAGTAAAGATGTGTTCGCGTAATCCAAGAATAGTTGTAGGCATTGGGCCATCCCTCTTGGCAAACTCTTGAAGAGCATTACGCATCTTGAGGGCTTCTTCAAAGTAACCTTCCTGATTCATATCAATAGTCTGCACAAACTCTCCACGGGTAAAGATCATGGCATGGTTTTGATTCTCGGGCTTTCCCTCACCTAGGATTGGGTTGCCAGGCAGCCGAACACGATATAACTCTTGAATCTTACCATTACCATTACTCTTGACAAGACATGAATAGAAGGCCATATCACCAGAACGTATGTTTCTCACAGAGTCGATGTAGGCGACACGCATATGAGGGAAGCGGTGCATCAAATCCTCAATATCATCAGCCTTGGGGTCTTGATCACGCTTCATCTGGCCGTAGACTTGACAAGCTACAATGTAACCAAACTTTTCACCCATTAAATCATTCGTGGTGTCATCATCGAGACGTTCAAGATTGGCAAGCAAACGAAGTGCCTTTTCAAAGTACATCATTCCGCTAACAGTTCTATTCAATGTCTGAGCACGGATACTTGCCCACTGCCTCGTTGCGGAAGCATACTTCTTTGACCAGATCTTATCTTCATCTTGCAATCCCATACGTTCCAAGTAGTTGTTCCAATCAGCCTTAAACAACGTTTGCATGTAAAGCATGGTAGAAACACCAAGTGCATCATTTCGAGCTTCCAATTCACCCTTGCTGAGTGTTACAGACTCCTTGTAGTAGGGGGTGAGCACATTCCAAGAAAACATGTCATGTATAGATGGGGCGTTAGGAATGTCCATGAAGAGAGAGTTGACAAAGAATGTTAAACGACGCTTTGCTTCCTTCGACTTGGGTTCCACTTCATCAGGCTGGCATGCCAAGAGACCGTGCAACTTGGTCAGGACAGACTTGAAAATATCACTCCGCGCAATATCATCAAGAGCGTCGGAGGCATATGCATCATTCCAGAAGAAACCATTTTCCATACTGAGGGCAAAGGTGAGTCGACTCATGACTTCCTTGCTTTCGGGATTATTACTGTTGAACAATCCCTTCAATGAGTTGATGAGGGCACGGAACTTGTCACGAGTGTTATCACGGAGAGCGTCGATGATAACAACATTATCATTTGTCTTGGCACTAACCTGCTCCTGACTAGTATTTGTGAATGAGCCAGTAGTGAGGGAGCTAGCACTAATAGATCTACGGATGCCAGATGCAGGAGGACCGGTGGGTTCCTGTCTCTTAGTTAACTTGCCAGTGGAACGACAATGAGGGGAAGGCTTACGGCGGCCAATACCCTTCCCAAGAATGTCTACGACTTGAATGAGACCATTCACAGCACTACGGATCTTGGCAACATACATGTGATCAGTAACTGTGCCGCTTTCAACCCACTTGAGGACATAGTTCATAATATATACGGCATCATCATTATGGACGGGACCTAACAGCTTGAGCAGGACGTAATTACCGAGTTCCCAAACCTCAGACACGGCAGTTCTCATAGTTACATGGCTCAAGATAGGCTTGAATAAAATCTTATCTGGGGAATTTGTGAAGTCATCCATTGGACGTTCCAGCAAAGCCAGTGCTTCTTCGACAACTCCTGCTGTTTGGAATACGGGAAGGTAGATGGCCTGACTAAACCCATCAAACCGACTGAACTTCATATAATCTCGTTCACGGTTGGAAATCAAATCCTCCTCACGGAAGTGATCAATAACTTCATTCCAAACCGTACTGAACATGACCCATTTTTGAATCCGAACATCTAACAGACGATTGACATAACCCTGTAGTTTGTGTGGATCACTACCCAATAATGATTGACCTTCAGCACTATTAGGGTTCGTCAAGCTCTGGCGCTTACTATCAAGAGTTTCCGCAGAGTTCATATCACCGGTACTAAGGAAGCTTGCTGATGATCCACGTCTCGACCCGGCATCAGGGGAAAGCATCTTACTGCAAAAGTGTTCCGGGGCCCTGCCAAAACTGTTACGAATATCCTTCATACTACGAATGTCACCCAAATGATCCGAGAACCCAACAGATGTTCCAGCAAATGCTTGCCACACGGCGTACCAAATACTCATGTCAATGCAATAAACGATGAATTGAGGCAGCCAACGTAGACTAAGGAGCAGGCCCATCTTGACAAAGCTTTGGTTGGGAAAGTTGGCATAGTCATCCGTCAGCTGAATGGTTGGTAGGACCATGGAGTAGACCTCAAATACGTATGAAAAGTACAGCTTCCATGCAATAAGAGTTGCCCAGAAGAAAATATAGACGGTGGCATGCTTCATTGACTCGTGCATCTCCTTACCAGTGTACAAACGGCTGATAGGGAAGAGTATATTCAAAAAGGTTTGGATGTAATCATTGCTACTCATCATCATCTTGGTAGAGATGACAGGGAAGATGTTCGTTATGCACTCGAGAGCATACGGAGCCATACAAAGACATGATAGCCAAACATATTGCCACCACCAGAAAGTTGAGTCAGCCTCAATTCCAAGATAGCTTCCCCTACTTGGACCGAAGGTCCACATCAAGTATAACGTCTGATACACTAAGATTAAGAACCGTGCCACCAGGACAAAGACCGAACCAAAGATGGCTGTACCACTCAAATGAATACCAGGATAACTTGCCCACACTTCCAACAACTCCCAACAGATGGCCAAGGAGTTGAAAAGCCAGAACACGCCACTAGCGACTTGAAGAGTATATACCCATCCCCAAACCATATCATGTGAGAATGCTAATACGGACAAGAGGTAGAATGTAACAATGTGCCACTCAATGATACGGTTCATTGCCATAATACCACGTAACCAGGACCGTTTCTCCAAGAATGTCTTCGGGGCTGCCTTCATACCAAAAGTTATGGATGCTTGAGATTCTCCCGTTAGGGGTGTTAAACAATTCGGATTTTCAATATCTTCGCATTCGTTGGGATCCTCGCAGGAGTAGCGGTATTGAAGACAATCGCGAGACCAGAAGAATTCGTTAAAGTCATCGTAGTTACGCTTGTTGACATGATCGGCATTGGATTTCATGTTCGCACTAATAATCTTGAAGATTGGGGTAACAACATAATCCAAAAAGTGGCCAGCATACAAACTCCGAGGAGGAGCTTGTGTCACACCCTGTTGCTCAGCAATAATCCCGCTAACACTATACTCCTCCATCATTTTATGATATAAGAACCATAAACACTCCGGCATATGACGAATATTACATGCCTCACCCCACACACAAAAGAATAAGACCAAGTCGACCACACGTGATGCAACTGATGGTGGTGCCGATATACCAGCCGGTCCGGGTAGCTTCGAAAAGTGAGGTGACACGCCCTGATATCTACACCATTTCATATAATTACTAAATACCTTGGCATGCAACGCATGTATTGGACTTGGTGGTTGTAATGCTGGTGGTAGGATATGACTATTCATGTACCGTCGATTATTACTCAACAAAATTAACAAATGTTCAGCCTGATTTCTAACGGAGGAGTCTTGAAAGCCAAAAAAGTTACCCAAATCTTCACATGCCGAATATACCATATTGGCATACTCTGATAACCGAGGTGGTAAATCGGCAGGATCAAACATATTGAATGACTCAGGATTGGCAGGAGAAGGCGTGGCATAGATTGGCTTCGGTGTTGTATTCGTATCAGGATGCAATGTTTCATCATCTTTCATCTTCTCTTCCTCGTCGATGGAAACATATCCACTCCATAAGAAACCGAGTAAACTTGGATCACGATAAACAATCACGGCTGTGGTGAAAAAACATGAAACTAACCATGACAGGGAAAGAAAATGTGTATTCAACCCCTTAGTAGCATGACTTGAGGCGTCATATCCGAGGGCAACTGTTTGTAGGAGATGAAACCCATCGAATGCGAAAATTGAGAATACTAATCCTCCCAATGTAAGAATAGAACTCAGTGTTAGGATGAGTGGGCTGTAGAATCTAAGATGCGGTGTTTAGACGTGTAGGAAACAAGTTTGGTAAAAGAATCACGCATACAAAGAAATAATGAAGAAGACAACACAAGAAACGTACCTAGTAGTCATAATACCACCCAACAAACCAAAAGTAGGTCCCAACACCGTAAATACACTCGCATTACTAATTCCACCCACGACCATCCAATCAGGTATGAAAGCACCACCAACTACTCCCAATCCAATCCCCAACGTAACACCAGCCATTAACCTTGGTAATAAACTACCCAATGCCATACCAACAAAACAACCACATACACTTAATATAAATAAAGCAACATGTGATACTTCTACATCATTTTTATGCTGTGTATCATTATATATACCACTTCCTATAGCCTTGGTGTCCGAATGATAAAACATTGGATATAAGTATGAGAAAGTTAGGTAGGCTATTATTACTGATGTTGTTAGGGCGCATAATTTGCGTTGTTTATGTATACCGCTAACAGTGTACAGTATTGTTGCTGCAAGGATGATACGAAGAGCAGGTCCGAAGAGTGAGGTGAGGATAGATATAGTTAACGGACCACCACTGTGGGGGGCCCAATCATGATGAATTGTTTGCGTTAATATCCACATTGTTGCTATTCTTGCTTCTCTTCCGTTTGCATGTTCTACCTAGTGTGAGGAATATGAAGAGTTAGTAGTGTACACTGTATGCTGAACAGAAGATTCTGACGTGTGTCAATCAGTATCTTGCATAAAAAATGAGCGATTCAACGCGAGAAAGGTTTCTCGCTATCAATTCAAATTTGTTGTTCAAAAATACCTATCAATTTGACAACAGTGTCTAGGTTAGGTGGTGTAAGAGACTAAAATACGATGAATATAAAAAAACAATGAGTCAAGAAGGAGAAAAACAAACACCCTACATTCAGGGTCAAAGTCCTGGTCGACTTCAACAACATTCTGTAGCCAGCAGTTCCTCATTGGCTCAGCAGTTGGGCAGGTATATATATCCACAACATCCTCAGCAGCAGTTGCAATACCCTGTGGTGCCGGGGGGCGGAGGATACCCCATTTACCCACCCCAGCCTGATCAAATGTATCATCAACAGCTCCCCCCAGTCGGGTTACAACAACAACAACCTCATCCACATTATGGTGATCAGAGTGGTGTAGTACTAGCGGGAACAGGCGGGATAGTAGGACAGATACCTCAACAACAGACCTATTCTGCTGCAGCAGGGATGCAGTCTATGCAACAAGAACCTTATATACAACCACGAATAGGAAGGCTGCCTGCCGATCGACCAATAATGAAACTAAGTGTTAGCTTGATCGAAACGTACAAGCAAATAAATCACGTGAGTGTGTTGTCCCACCTATGCATGTCTGCAGTGGTATCCTTGTTTGATGAATGGTTTATTGACATAAACACTGTTATTTACTCATTCTTTATCTCTTCTTTTTTTCCAGGTGTACTACGAAGAACGAGAGGCACGGCGAGCCGCACGCGCAGCCCAAAGAACACAGGCTGGACCAGGTCCACAGAATAATGGATGGGATGATGAACACTACGATTACATTCTCACACCCAATGAGATGATACATAGTGACAAATACCAACTCCAAAAACGAATAGGTAAAGGCTCCTTCGGACAAGTAGTAAAGGCAATAAATCAAATCACAAAGAAGGAGGTGGCTATTAAAATTATCAAAAGTAAGAAACCATTTTTAATGCAGGCCAAGACTGAAATTGGCTTATTAAAACATTTGAACGATAATGATGAAGATGATGAACACAACATAGTAAGGCTACTGGAAACTTTCATTTTCAAGAATCATCAGTGTATAGTCTTCGAAATGTTATCGCTGAACTTATATGAACTGTTGAAGAATACACACTTTGCGGGTGTGTCGCTTAACCTGATACGGAAATTTGCCAAACAAATACTTAAGGGATTAGCATACCTAGCCAGGGTTGATATTGATATAATACACTGTGACTTAAAGCCAGAGAATATATTACTTAGACATCCAAAGCGTAGTGGTATTAAGATTATCGACTTCGGATCGAGTTGTAAATCATCAAAAAGGATGTATTCGTACATACAAAGTCGATTTTATCGAAGTCCAGAAGTTATGCTAGGCTTACAGTATAGTGTTGCTATTGACATGTGGAGTTTAGGTTGCATACTTGTTGAGATGCATACTGGCGAGCCGTTGTTTTCGGGAACAGATCAGTTTGATCAGATGCAAAAGATTGTGCAGGTATATTTAGTCTACTCTGCATACTGTTTATCTCAGCTAGATATATGCTCACTCTTGTTCTTCGTTCTTTATTATCATATTTAGATACTTGGCATGGTCCCAAATGAAATGATCACTAGGACAGATGATCAACATAAGAATCAGTTCTTCGCTCAAGTGGATGGGCGATGGACTATCAAGCAAAGGCAAATTCCTTCGGATGAGTCAAATAAGACTGAAACAATCGTCCCGAGTACGAATCCGGTGTTATCATTGAAGGCAGTGGTCGAACAAGAAGCTCAACGGAAGAAAAAATACAGCGCTTCTGATACAGCCCATAGCTCAAGACAATACGATCTCTTTGTTGATATGATACACAACATGTTAGCTTTTGATCCAAAACTACGCATTGCTCCGCTGGATGCCTTGAATCACCCATTCATCACGAATGTGGGGTGAGGTTTCAAATAGTTCATTAGACGAATAGTGCATCTTGGAGGTGCATCTCAGTCTAGAGAGTGAACGCCTCATACCCTTTCATTCATACTTTATGTTATATGTTTTGAAGGTCTTTTGTTTATTTGTTTGAAATGTCGAGGTGTAGTTTAGTTATGGTATTTAAGTGACCTGGCGGTAGGGATATGCGTATAAAAGAAATCACAAATATGCCAACGTATTATTAGTACCTTAGTTTGTAGGTGGTGCTTTGGGAAGGTTAAGGGATTAAATTATCTGCTCATATATGAGGATATCCCATTAAAAACATCTTCCTAAATACGATAAAATGGTACTTTTCATCCTGTAGTTGCAACATTAAGACCGCTCCGCCATCACTATTGACAAAACCAATACCACTACTTGTATGTTCCCTTTTGAACTGCCTTACCCCCTTCTAATAACATAACCTTGAATCACTATTAATTCCATTATTCGAGGAATTAATATTTGATATCCCACCACTACTACCCTCCCCTCCTTCGTACCATTTAATCCACCATTAATATTATCCTCCCCCTTGTCCTTAACATTAGATGGAGTGGTATTGTCATCACCGGTTACCATTCAGTTTGTGATTCCTTATTCTTTGATGCAATTGTTGAAGAATATTCTGGAGGGTCGTTACTCGGAATAGTTAACCGATGCTTTAATTGTTGATATTTTAATACTTAATACTTCATCTTCATTGTAAAGAATGGGGTATCATACGGAAAGGTTGTAAATGAAGTGTTCAAATTGTTCCGTTGAATAATCCATCACCATGATTGTAAATAAGGAAGGAGTAGTTTAGTGTAAGTAGATCCTCATACTGAATAAGTTGGTTCATTTTACTAATATCTCTTTATTTTCATCGTCCTTATCCTTCCACCTTAATCATCCATAATCCACCTTACTCCACAATCCACTTGAAGGAAAAGGATACCATTGGGTACCATAAAGTAATTCTGTCTGACCAAAGAATAAAAAAATTTACATCTTCTTCATTCGCCACAGGCCACAAGACAATGACTAAGAAGACATCCATCTTTAGCGCTGTGTTTTCTCTGCTTTTTCTCCTATCTTTTTTGTGTGTAACGTCAGCTTTTCTGGCCCCATCAACTATTCATTCTCTAACAAAATTATCGATGGTGTCAAAATCGGGTGGTCGGTTGATTATCTCTCCTGAACAATTTGAACGGGAAGTTTTATTACCTAAGAGTTTTTCACAATGTAACAACAAAAGTGATTTCTCCGGAAACAAAATCATTCCTGTTCTTGTCCTATTCTCTGCTCCTTGGTGTGGTCCTTGTCGCCTTACCAGTCCGGTAGTGAAAGAAGTGATGAAACAGTATCGAAATAAAATTGAAGTGGTAGAAATAAGTACCGATGATTTACCTGGTGTGGCATCAAAAGCTGGAGTGCTCAGTATACCTACGATTCTTATCTATCATGAGGGTCAGGTGATGGATACAATAGTAGGCTGTGTTGCAAAAAATGTTTTGGCACGGGCAGTTGACAAAGTGTTGGAAGACCTCTCAGCCTGACGAGTGAAAAATAAGTCTCCAAATGATACTTCGGCATTTCACAAAAAATGACTACAGAAAACTCAAAACTGTTGGTACCTCCACTGTGCATCTTGGTTTCATTCTTGAAGGTATGAGTTTGGTACATAACATTCAGCATCTCTAATCTGCGAGTGCTATTGTGTAAATATGTAGAAGATTTTTTTGATTAAGAGGAGAACCATTTTTTAATCGAGGATGGAGAAAAAAAGGAGTAGAGGAGTCGTTCCATAATTGGGCTACAAAAATTTATATTAGTGTTTGCACGAGCTTGCTGCTCGTAGGAATTTGATTGTAATTTGTACACGTAGTTAACATAAGAATAGAATTGATACTTTATCCTCGTAGCCAAAGTTTGGACGTCGCAATTGCAGTCTAACTTGCATTAGCAGGCAGAGATAGAAAGATATCGAGGGTGTATTGAAACGAGCCGAATTGGGGACTTCTATTAGGCTTCAATATAAGACGATTTGCAGATCTCTACAAAATTGGTGACCCGTTATATATCAATATGGGGGATGTTGACAATGATTTTCCCTAATCGATCTTGCTGACGATGTATCCACATAACCCAAAAAAGAATACTAAGAAAGTTTGACATAAAACACAACTTCCTGAAAAGAGTACAAAAATACATAGAGAAAGTGTTATATTATATTTTTCAAGAGTTCCAGAAGTCAGTCAATACCCTCCTTTTGCATTTGTTCAAACAATTGCTTATAGTCAACTTGCTTCCGACTTCTTTTCCGAGAGCGCTCATCACAGTCATCACCATCGTTTTGGGGTACTTCTTCTATCTGCGATGCATCACCTTCATACATAGAGAGGGGAGGTCCTTGGTTTTGCAGTGTTTCTTGCGAGATCTGAGATCGATGGCTCTGAACAAAAGCACGAGATTGCCGATCCATCTTCATTTGTCTTTTTTTTTCCTTCTCTTCATTCATGTGTCTTTCAAACCGGCTCTCCCATTCTCCTTCTTCCATGTCATACTCCTCGCGGCTGATACCACCATCAACAAGGGCACGGACATGGCTCGCAACACTCCGAGCAAAAGGTGATACTATGCCACCATGAATTTTATAGCCACCCTCAAGAGCAGAAACAACTCTGCCATTGCAGCAAGTGTTGGCTACTTTTACGACTTGCTCTGTCAGCCATTCATAATCCTCTTCGATCATGCCTACATACCCAAAGTTCATGGTGTCCCTTCGATGCGCGTCAAAACCTGCACTAATGAAGATCATATCAGGGTTAAATTCCATTAGAGATGGAATCACACTTCTCCTGTATGCATCTCTTAACTCTAACCTCTGAAGACCGTGATTGTATGTGTCATCTTTGGAGGGCAAACTCAGGCCAATGTCAATTATCTTGCAGCAGTTGTTGCGATACTCATCACCTAGTCTTGCCCAGGTCTGCGACACTAGAAAGTCAGATATGTTTGGAATTTCAGGGTCCAATTGAGATGTTAATGATTTACTCTTGTAAGTTTCGCCTGAAGCAGGGTAAAACCACCCCCCCTGGAAGGCGCCAGGAAGAAGTTGTCTATCTCGAGGACCATAACCATGGGTACTTGCGAAAAAAACCTCATTCACATCATTTTCGTCAAGCCATGGCTTGTAAGTGGATGCATGTAATCCTCCAACTGCAAAAGGGGTCCGTATCATGGCATGTTCTACATTAGGCGTTAGATGCCGAACTATTTCTTCGGTGCCGTTTCCATGATGAACATCAAAATCAATTATTGCTATCTTCTTAATGCCATCATTTCGATACATACTTCTTGCATATGCTGCGCCAATGGCTATATTATTCAGAAGGCAGAACCCATGAGATCCATCAGGATCATTAGGACACGTAACAATGCCTCTAGGTCCAGCATGATGCCCAGGCGGGCGGATAGCACAAAATGCATTCCTAACATCACCTGCAACGACTTTGTCAACTGCCTCACACACGCTACCAGCAGCCCTAAGAGCAGCTTCAAAGCTCCAGTGCGATATGGTGGTGTCAGCATCAAGAGTTTGAATGGCTCTGGGATGATCAGGGGTTGCGGAACATAGCTTGCTGGTTCTTTCAATGTACAAGTATTCATGAACTTTTAAAACATCAGACAACGCTGCTCGCCTGACATCTGTATACCATTTGCATGCACTGAACTCTCCACAACGCAAAATTCCATCATCATCATTAATAAGGACGTTGAGCCGGCGAACATTTTCAGGGGGGGGTTCAGAAGTCTCTACATCGCCTCTCACGATAGGGGGGCAAGTCCTGTGTTGAATACAAAGTTCGTGGCATAATATTAAAGTACATCCATCTGGATCCATTATTAAGTCTCGAGTTGGGGCATCGTCACCCAATAGCTTTAAATCATTGGGTATGACTATGCCACGTTTGCGAGCTCGTTGGCCAGGAGACAGCCCTCGTTTATCAAGGATGTGAGCATCGGCGCCAGCATTCAACAAAAGCCTGGCAACATGCCAGTTTCCACGAGAAGCTGCAATGTGAAGAGGAGTTCTTCCATAATTATTTTGGACATCGATTTCAATTTTTTCAGCAGCCAAAAGCAATTCAGTCACACCTGCACACCTGGTCACCCCCCTTCGAACATCACACTTGGCTGCAGCATGAAGAGCTCTACCACCTGTCCTATCAGCTCTCAGGTTAAGGGTTTCTTTCGACAATATATCATTAAGCAACATTTCGACGACTGGGCAAAGATTGGATGTGCATGCTAAATAGAGAGGGGTGTGGAACGAATCATCTCTCATAGTTAAGTCAGCATTATATTGACGAAGAAGGTCAACACAACCCTTCGCAAATTCTGCATGGAGAGATATAGCCCCAAGACTAATGGCAAGATGAATCGGGGCACTCCCGTCACATTTTTTGTGTACAGTTGCACCAGCTTCAAGTAAAATCTGAACACTTGCTTTCTTTCGGGCGTGAATGGCAATGTGCAAAGGCGTATTTTCGTCATCATCACGTTCATCGAGATCATAGACACAGCAAAAATTTTTCCTTCCCTCATTCTCAGTTTCGTCATTTGTATGGGTATGTTTTATCATGGTATCACCTGATGTTGCACCAGCTGGTGTCTCTGCTGGGGTGACCTGTTTTTTTCCACCATCTTCATGTTTACTGTCAAATTGATAGGAGTTCAACAAACAGCTCGCTTTTTGAAGTTTTAGTGGCAAGGCACTCTCCACAGACGGTCCTGAATTTCGATTTGGGTCTAGTTCAGCTGAATCACCAACCCCCACCTCCTCAACGGTACTTGTCAGAAGTGGAGTTTGGGTATTTACCTCTTCTTTATCAGTTTTCCCCGCCGTAACTCCAGTTATTCCATTCAACATGGCAGAGGAGGATTGAATAGGATTTTTTACGCCTTTATTTTGTTTGTCTTTGGACGATGACGATGTAGTCGAATTTGACGAGATGCTGCTCTCATCGGACTGTGGGACAAAGATAAGTCTACGAAGAGCCTCGGCATCTTCAAATTCACAAGCATCATGAATTGGGTAGCGACTTCTGCCTTTAATATCACTTCTTTGCCACTCTTCCTCATCAGCGGATGTGCCATTGTTGGAGGCCATCTTTAAAGAAAATCGAATTTACATAAAGTTTAATGTACAGGTGGCCTTCTTCAGTTGAGAAAATTGAGCTCATAACCTGGTTTTCCTCCAATAAGATAGTGCTACTTATATATCTGCGATCAATCACCAGAATTCATGTCATGCCTTGTAGTACGGGTATTTTATTATTAGATGGACTCGATTGAAATTTTAATATGAGTTATTATCGTGCTTTAGAAACTATAGCTTTCCTAGGACACGCATAGATAACAGTGTTGAACAGTTGAAGAGACGTGACCAGTCAAGACAAACATTTGATTTTAAAGATGTCTTCGCCTACCGTAATATAGGTAGGGAAGGCCCATAAACAATCTAGCGTGGAGATGGTCATTCTACTCATTATCAACTTTCTGAAATTTTTGTCAAATCGCCATCTGCTAGTCCCTCGTCCACACCAAACTCAAACAGTGGTCCGCTATCCTTCCTTGCTTGTATTCTCACGTAATCGAGATTTTCAATTGGTTCAGCATTATGATCACTCCAAAGGAGAAACTTAGAGCGTTGAGTCGGATTTAAAATACTTGTAAAAAGTTTAGCAACTTCATCTACACCTTTATCAAGAAGCCATTCATTCATGTGGATTGATTGTAAGCAGCTGTCAACAGTTAATAAATCTTTTACCTCATGAGAACATCCGATAGAGGACTGATTTATGAGTGAAACTTGCTTCGAAGTGAGGCGAAGTGATGATTTGAGTTCAGTCGTGATTTGAGAAACTTCAACCTCATTGACTGAAAATGTTTTGGTATAGCTACAATTTGACCCTGCAAAACTATCCGACTTATTTGCTAGCGTGCAGAGTGTCCAATTTTCTAATTGGCACTCAAGCAAGTTTGCCACCTGATCTCTCTGCTGGGTGAGGATTGCTTGCACCAGTCCTTTACGATTTTCAGGAGTCAGAGGTTGTTGCCCACGTTCCATTGATAAAGCCTCGATCAATGAATCATGGCCGATAATCTCAGACCCCCACACATGTGAACGCAGTTTTGAAAGGGAAGATTCTAGAATACCAACTTCTCCTTCGTAAGAGTCGACCAAGTTCTTTTTCTTCAGTCTCCTCAATCTTGCACTTGCCCTATTTCTTGCTAGTCTTTTCTTCCGTTTATCCTCTTCGTCATTAACATGTGATGCCTGAAAGGTTGTCATATCAGGCATCGACTTGCTATGAGCAACAGTGGCTAGTTTCGACCCTAAAGACGCCACTGCTGGAGCAGAGGAGCTATAATCGATCCCGTTTACCTGAATAAGTGGAGATGATGGTATTGTTGCTATTTTCACTCCTTCTTTAGCTGTGGGGGGATTGTTGCATTGGACAGATCGGCCCGCCTCGGCTCCTCTTTTATAGGCCTCCTGCAACATGCGGGCATATTCATCTGGGTTAGTGGGAAGATTGCCCGTTGAGGCTGGATTAGCACAAGCGGTAGCAAAAACTGGTAGAGGGGGGGTATGCCATTGACCCCTTTGAGCTAATCTTTTGGTTGCTTCTCGCTCGGAAGAATCGTCTAGGCAAAAGTTCTTATTTTTACCCATTTCTTTCATTTTTTTAGTGGAAGCTTCCATCTTTGGTTGGGTGAGGAGAATCGTTTAAAAATGACAAAGACCTTACAGAACAAAATAATAATACAGTAGAAAAAAACAACACAGCTTTGACTTGGTATCCTATTTTTGTCAGATAGTCCCTTGGTAACTACAAGCTAGAAATTGTGTCCTCCTCCTTTGTGGCATTTAAGAATGAATGAAAATTGGCGAGTGGAAGATACTGCAGCCAAACAAAAAAATGATCACACAGAGCGGTTTTGGGTGCTTAGATAGTGATGTTGATGATGTTATTGATCACTTCTCCTACCATGAAGCCTTTTCTAATGCTGGGTTAGTTTATTACACATAGTTACATTAGCAATACAAAATAACTTATAATGTAGAGGGGCCGATAACTTAGTTGGGGCTCATCAGGGGGGCATCTCCTTTTGATACCCTACTATTAACAGTAATCCGCTCAGGCGGGAGCAGTTTACCCTGTGTTAGGCGCATGGACCGGCCTTAGTATCAATTGATGGCAAATGGGGGTAGCATGAAAAACATATAACAACTTTGCTGCTCATACATTTGTTCTCTCGAAACAATCAAGTATTAGAGATAGCGTTGATGCTGCATATCTCATACAGATATATTAAGTAAAGAATACACAGTATTACTACTACAAGATAGTTTATCATTCATTAAGTTCAAAATCAAAATAGATGCACTGCGGATATATGATCGATGCTCATTGAATGTTACGATGACGTTACAACAATAA
>Ga0214478_100258_pt1 | contig 31097 bp, 20 predicted proteins | sample M1_20Mar14CPVII9_2_FD_178001 | JGI IMG/M metagenome (GOLD analysis project Ga0214478, IMG submission 178001) | Marine eukaryotic communities from Monterey Bay, California, United States - M1_20Mar14CPVII9sort6BwellD7 | ecosystem: Environmental > Aquatic > Marine > Unclassified | place: USA... | reverse complement strand
CAATGGCCAATGTACCAATACCTCCATTGCAATTTGCAACATATATACAAAATGGCATTATCAGAAGGCGGCCGTGAGATATTAGAGGCAGCACGGAAGCGCCTAGCCACCGCCAAATCACAAGCAACAGCAGCAAAACAAATGTTAGTTCATGCACAAAGTATGTACGATGCAGCCGAGAAGGAAAGGAAGGATGCTCAAACAGCTCTGGACGAGGCTGAGAAGAAGTATGAAGTTATTGATATTGACGATGAGCCTGAAACACCGACAGCGGAGGGTAGTAATAAGGTATCACTATCTCCTCAAAGTCAAAGCAATAATAACAATAATATTGTGGCATTGCCTAATAATGAGACCTCTACTACCAGAAACAATACAATACCAACATCAATTGCATTCACTTCATCATCATCAAATGCAACTAATAATTATTTAAGTAATAATAGCAATATGGGTTTTGATCGGGTTGTGGTTTCAGCGTGTGGCTATCCTGGAGTAGGTGGTACTTATAAACAAGAAAATGGAAGTTTATATGAGGGTGCTCCAGTGTTCACAAAACAAGTTGGATCGACTACTTTTGCAATCTATCGGGTACCCTCTAATCAAAAATATTGGTACATTGGCCATTGGAATAGAAACACCAACAGTGAAATGCCATCGAGATTATTCAAATCAATTTGTACATGAGACAAAGTATGTTAATTCCACCAGAAGAAGGTTGGGTTTCTTGTAGTGCAACAGTTTCCTCTCAACAAGTCCCAGAATGTCGGTTTCTTAGCAATATAGCTGCATCTTCAGCTACAGCTACAAGGGTAAATGAACTTGTGGTTAGTGGTTGCGGAGTGCCCATGGCCAACGGCAAATACAAAAGGACGAATCGAATGAGCAATGGACTTCCCAGATACACCAAGGAGGGCCAGATAACCTTTACCATAGCTAGTGTTTTTAATGACAAGTATCAGCAGTGGAAGATTACCCAGAAAGATTCAAAGAGGTTGTATAAGTCTAAAGTAAATCGTCGTGTCGGTGGTAAACTCGATGGTGCGCCATTAGATAATTCAGAATGGATTTTAACAAAAGATGGAATAGGGGTACTTCCTCCGCCTCAAGTGAAGCGGGTATGAATGATTCAAACTAGTTATGGGGGTATAAGTATAGTGTAAAGACTCTAACTATCCGCCATCGTAAATCAAGCTAGGAATGTAGCGAAATAGTTGTTCTCAACGCTAGTAGTAGACTCTTTACATTTATCAAATCTTCCCCCTGTCTCGGTCAAGGTATCTCATACCCAAAGTACTCCCATTCGTTCAGTTTTAATCAGCCGATAGAAACCCCCATCTTCGATCAGATCTCACCACTTTCTCTAAACTACATCTCTAAGCCTCCTGAGCCAATGGTTCAGTCAATGATGCTTCAGGCTCAACAGTACGACGTTCCAACTCCAAACTTTTCAATTCCTGGAAGCTACTTAAAGCTGCCGCTAACCAAAACACCATTGACGAAATCGTACACTTCGCACCAGTACTCATAGAACAAGTCTCTTGCCATTCAATGTCACCAAATTCAACAATTGGATTATTCTTACATAATTCACTATTTAATAATAGTAATACCAATCCCTGTGATAGAGCCAATAGAATGTAGCATGGTGCATCTAACTTAGTAGAGGTTGTTTCAGGATTGTTGTTGCATAGCATGATACACTTTCCAACAGCAACACATAGGATGGTAACCCATGCAATGATTGAGAAGGCAATAGCTGACTTCCAGGAAGCATCGAAGATAATGGCATCGGGGTATGATTGACATGTTTTAACAATGTAGATACCATCTGTTGTGATGACCTGGGCCCAGAATTGATAATACCAACTTTTATTGATTTGATATAATGATATGTGTACATTATTATTAGTTTTTGATATGATGAGTATCGAGTTAGACCACAAGTGCAGTAGTGTAAATAGATTATCATAATAATTTATATGAGAAAACTTACAGGCCAAAAGTTCGAGTAACACTTTGAGAAGCACCAGCCAAATTAGTAAATTTAAGAAAGTTACAACCCAATGAACCAAAGAACATTAAGCAGAATGCGGTTAAGGCAAATGCTGTTGTTAGTAGTCCAAGGCATGCACTGTTGTATAAGGGTTTTGGAGCATAGGAAGTGTGAGAGATTTGCAATTGCAATTAGAACATGAGATTTCCGAGAAAGATAGCCACGCCATCAATATATAGCAACATAATGATATATAACAAAGCAGGTCTTTGCCTATACCAAAACACGCCTCTTCTATAATCTCTCCGCAATGTTAGGCCTATCAATCATATCGGTTGTCACATTTTTCATATAATTTTTCAATCATCGCATTGGTATCGATGTACTTCTCTTCACAATCAATAACTTACGATGAACTCCGCTGATTCGGTACCATTGATTTATTGAATAGATTAGCCATTGTTTGCTATATTATATTATTGATATGTGCTGTATACTAGCTCTACTACGCTATATATCTATGTTAATCTTCTGCTTCTTTATGTCGCGATATCCTTTTTTAGCACTTTCACTGTACAATATTGCATGTGTATGTATGTAGTGTAGCAGAGAGAGTGAATAGAGCTTATACCGAGACTCTTGCGGCCGCCAGGCGCTTGGCAGCGTCGGTGATAGTAGTAGACATTGATTATCATCATTGTCGTGGTTGTTTGGTTGTCGATTTGCAATGGTACACAAGCAGAGGAGAGTTTCAACATTCCATTCAACCCCCAACGCACACATTATGCACATGTAATGTAATGTTTCGATGATGTGAGCTGATGTGTAGTTGATAGGTTTGCCCTCCTCGGCTTGTTGACATCTAATCTACAGCTGGTTCTAGGCTGAGAGGCGCTGCACACATCATTGATAGAACATCTATATTTGCAAAAACATATGATGTGTTAAGTACATGTAGATTGCAAAGACATAGCAGTAGCAGAGTTAGGATCAGTATTGGACAAAGTACATAGGTTTGTAATAATGTCATCTTCGTCAGAAGGAGTAAATCATGAAGTAGAAGCAGCACGTAAACGTCTCCAAGCAGCCTCGTCGCAAGTAGTTTCAACATCAACAAATTTACAAATGCAACAAAAGCACATGGAAATGCAAAAGTTATTGCTAGATAATGCACATAGTATGATAAATGCTGCTAATAAAGAGTATAATGATGCATTAGCTATGTTAAGTGTAGTTGAAAAACGATGTGGTATCGTTAGTTCGAATACTGATGAGCAGCAGCAGATGAACAAAGCCGCTGCGGAAGGTCAGGATAATAATATTGAACACAAGATATACACCAACCATGCACCACCTCAAAGCATCATAGATCAAGGGAAACAACAGTCTAAACATAGCGAAAGTAGCAATAAACGACGGAAAGTTTCATTAACCAATACAACAGCAGCTTCTGCTTCGTCACTTGGCCAATCATCAATGAGTAATAATAGTCGGGGGAAGGATTTGAGTCAGATGCAAAAAGCTATATCTAATCGAGGTTCTTCAACAAGTATTGCTGCTAGCACCACTACAGCAGCTGCTACTGCTAATAATGTTAGTACAGCTACTACATCTTCTGCCCCACCAATGAATGTCAACCAACTACTTTATGGATATGGAATGCCCCCCTACTTGGTGAATAATGGCATGTTACCTCAGAGTAATTCCATCGGAAACAGAACAGAACCATCTTTAGATCAGCTTGGTAGAGTTAGTAGAATTGGACATGGTCCCAACATGATGACTCGTCCTCCTCCTCCTCCTGTGGTGCACACAAACACAACAGGAACGACTGCACATAGAATTAGTATCAATGATAATATTAAGAACGAATCGGTAAAACATTCATGGTTGGGATTGGCAGAGGAAGCCAAGGAGACAATACGTCTAGAGGCCGAGAAGACCCGAAACATTTCGGCTGTAGATAAGGCACAGAAGGCATTGGCAGTAGAAGTAGAAAAGTCTAAAGAGGCAATGAATGTACTACTGCATGCTAAGGTTGAGGAGAAGCTACGAATCATGACTCAGAAGCAGAAGATGCAACCGCAGCTCAATACGACAACTACGACTACATTTCCTGTCACCGCTCCCATCCGCTCTGTTGTTCCTACTACATCCCAAAGTATGGCAGCGGCAGGTCTTGGTACAAGTATACAACAACAGACGCTTCCTCTTCCATCCATGCTTGCACCAAAGCAGAAGGAGAAGCCGCCTGATTATACCCTCCCACTGAAACCGTATACAGAGTACACTATCTTTTTCAAACTTGAACAAGCATACCTTACACAAACAGAGGGGGGCAGTGGTATTGCCGAAGAAGTTAGAGAGTCCCTCATTCCAGGTCATCACGATCCACTTGAATGGCCCCGTCCAAAACGGTATCAAGACATTATCATGGCACCATATTGGTACTCTAGTTTACATAAAGCAGAGATAGAAAAGAAACGAAAGCATAGAAAACTTCCTGGACGGATAAGTCTATCAGAACTTAGCAAGACTATATCAGCTAATTGGAGGAAAGCGGATAATGATGTTATAGAGTATTGTAGAAAGTTGGCAGCTGCTGAACAAGAAAAGCATAATGCTTTAGTAAAGCGGGCGAAGGCTGCTGCTGCCAGATCTGATATGCTTTAGTGGAGTGTGGATAGAGAAGTAGTTATAGTGTAGTGTAAACTTCCTTCTAGATTATGAAAGGCATCAACATCCAAGTCTGATTAAATTTAAACAATACGTACACACTAAGCTTTGATTTCACCCCCTATACATTACATCCACGACAACTTGGGAGGACAAATGCCATTTGCAGCAGTTGCATACCATCCTTCTTTAGGGGGGATCTTTGGATGATCGTCCCACTTATCTACACATACTTTGTAATTCCCGACATCTCTAGATTTGCCAATGTACCATGACTTTCCTATACGAACAATCATGTGAGTCTCAGGCTCCCCATCACATTGCCAATGTTTTTCATATTGAGGGTCGTTACCGATCCGATTGTATAGTCCATTGAACTTTGACAAGCCACATCCTTCGACTGTCACTTGTGTTATCTCAACCGCACGGAAGGTAGGACCAGGATATAGTCCTCCACGTATTGTCCCAATTACTTCCCAGCCGTTGCTAGGAGGAAACAAATCATTATTCTCTGCAGATCTGAACAGAGCAAGGTGACTGCTCGTGCTAATGCTGGTGGCATTTGAGGACCGTCCGATAAACCACTTGTAACCATTCTTGTGATACTTCTGGTAGATTGAAAAGTTAACAACTTTTCCATTCCATTTTCCCTTTCTCTTATACTCAATCTCGTTGGAATTTCGAAAATCCCGACTGTAGGTACCATTTAACTCAACGTTCCCACACCCTTCAATAGCAATATGATCATTAGGCAGTATTAGCCGACATGTAGCTATCGACCAGTCATAAGTTCCATTGCTGTTCCGCCTGTTCCACATTGTTTCTGGAGGAAATAGCAATTCCCCATTGGTACTTGATACATATTGGAAGTTGAAAGAGATGTTTCCGTCAGCTTGAGCACCCCAATTACCAATATGCCAAAGCACCCGTCCTCCTCTTGCCCGTCGGCACCGAAGAATTGCATAGCAATTTAATGTGCTGGGTTCCTTTCCCCCTTTGGTGTATACTGGAGCACCTTGATAATCACCTACTCGAGAATAAATGCCATTTATTTCCGATTCCCCACACTGTTCGACAATAACTTGGTCCACAACATTTGGAAACGAGGCAGAAGTATCGTTAGTAATGTTAGTAATGTTCATTGAATAGCTATTTGAGTTGTCAAGTGTGGTTGAACTGACAGAAGATGCACTGTTGTTGTTTGTTTGAACTTGACCATTATTGTTAGATTGATGTCCCGTAGCCACAGATGTTCCCGATACAGTACTGCTTCTAGCACTGTTCCCATTTTGTAACAGTAGTCGACATGTTGGAGCTGGGCCAATTGCCAACCTAAATCCATATCCTCTACCCATTGTCTTCCATCCATTTTCAGGAGGGACCATACGATTTGCATTCTCTTCAGATACATAAAAGTAACTAGAAGCTGTATCACCGGAGGATAAGAATACAATATACCATTTATAGCCCCCTCCTAGAGTTGCTGATCGAATAATTCCAATACGATCTGTATCCAACGGTGAATCGGATTCCTTTTCCGGTTTGGTATACATTGGAGTATCTCCATACATACGTCCGCGGGTATAGGTACCATTCACTGTAGGCATTCCACACCCTTCTACAACAATTTGATGCACATTATTATCATTTGACGTACTTGTACTTCGAGCAGTGGTGCTTGACTGAGGAGAGAGGGATACCTTTCTCCTTTTACTATTATCCTGTTTCGTATTCTTTTCCTCTTCATTATCAGAGTCTAAATCAATAGATATAACCTCCCATCGCTTTTCGGCAGCAGATAACATACTCTGTGCCTCTTTGACTTCCTTCTCTGATATACTAAGTTGATTCTGAGCAGCATTAACACTATTAGTAGCATTTTCTAACATTTTTGCAATCATTTCTTCGACAGATTTCTTAGATTCATTTGCTGTTTGTAATGCTTTCGTGTCTGCTGATACGCGTGATTTAGCTGCGGCTAGACGTAACCTTGCTGCCTCTATTTCACGGCTCCCTTCTGATGATGCCATGGTTGTTTCCTTATAACTTGGTATATAATTTGCAGCACGGTGCACCTAAATTTTTGTGCACAAGATGTGTTCGTTTTTTATTGTTCAATCAAAGCTTGAAAGACTGACAATGAAATAATAAGTATTAGCAGTACCAGTGACTGTTGTTGTCTACCAATAGTATGCAAATACTAGGTCTGTATATTACTTTTGCAAAAGAGACGGTGCACCTCTAATTTTTGTTCACAAGTGTGTTCTTAGTATTTTTATCGTATGTGTAGATTAATTAATATCCGGCCGCCGATTGAAGACAACAACAACAACTATCAGTTGATATGTAACAAGGAGAACACAACCTTACGCCGACGCCAGTTATGCCGTCTTTATTACTGCTACCAATCTCTTCTCATCTCTTACTTCTAATGCGCAGGGCGCAGAGTGAATTCTGTACCGATACGGTCAAAATTTCTCACAAATCTGTACAAAAATTACGTCGATACGTTGGACTGGACAAACTCCAACTCAACGCTTAAGCTGGCTACTTTTCCGATTACATAGTTGCAATTTGCCATTGGTCATATCATATACCACTTTATTCAGTTTTTGACGCCCTTTCAATTAGTGGGGCTGTGGTAGCCGTCGAGTGGATGTTTCTACCAATAGAGACTTCTTGAGCTCTCTAACATTTACAAAAAAATATAGCTGAAGAGTAGTATTAATAATATTATGTCAATGAGTTGAAAGTATAATATAGTAGCAGTATATTGGGGTATAATATAAAGGGATTTGCAACAATAGTTAATAATGGCTCGGCGTAATAAAAAGGGCCGCGGTAGTACTAAAAAGAAACGAGGCGGAAAGTCCAAACAACAAAGTCCTGTTGCTCCTGTTGCTGCTCAGCCTCAACAGGAAGCTCCAATGTTTAGGTTTGATGGAGATACCAATCGTCAGCCAGAGCCGGTGCAATCAGTAGTGGATGATTCAGCTCCCATATTTAGATTCGGTGTACCCAAGCAATCCTCATCAAAAGATAATAATGAAGAAGGTGAACCTAATATAACAACAACTACTCAAGCCCCTACCTCTGTAAAGGTATCCGAGGATGCCTGTGATCAACAAATCAGTTCACCTCCTGAAACCAAGGAGGTACATTCAACTAATACCCATCTGAGATTTGCTGTCGGAGATAAAGTGGATTGTCATAATTGCGAGACAGAAGAATGGGATTCAGGGACTGTCATATTTAGAAACGGCAATGCGAAGCCCCTTGCACAAAACACATCCTACCAAGTATTACTAGCCTGGAAAGGGAGCACTAGAGACAATCTTTTGCAAAATGCTGCCACATATCATGTTCGGCTGGACAGTGGAATGGTCGCTGCAGTACCTTTGGATAGTGATAAATTTATCAAACTAGCAAGCAACCCCAGAAAGTTTAAAGTTTTTAAAGGGGTCGAACGTGTTGAATGTATATGGGGCGGGGAATGGGTGGCAGCAAAATTATTATCTTGTGCTCGTGATTGGGTAGATATTGACCCAGCTGGTGCACCATACATAGTGCAAATTGACGGTATGGGACTACCCTATAACATTTATGATCAGGATCGCATTCGAATGGTTCAAGTGGCCAAGAAGAAGGCATTAAGGTTTGATGTGGGACAGAGGGTTGAATGCTATGTAGGAGGGAGGAGTGAATGTCGCTGGATGTCTGGAACAATTATCAAGACTCATTACAAAGAGAACGAATTTGAAGATGGATTCGTAGCTCCTTATCAAATTAAATTGGATACGGGAGGTTTTATTTTTGCACCATTTGATGACGATGATACGATCAGAAAGAATGATACCCCTGCTCCTACTTGCTGGATTTGCTATGAAGCTGAACAATCCAGATCGAATAGTATTGTAAGGGAATGTGCTTGTAGAGGAGAAGCTAACGGATATGTCCATGTAGAATGCCTCGTGAAGCTTGCAATTGCCAAGGCCGATAATAAGCATCAAGAGGGCATCGATGATGAGAATCCATTTACCCAGTGCATCACTTGTAAGCAAGAGTTTAGGAAGGGTTCTCAATCGTTTCATTGTCTTGCTGTTCGATGCTTAAAAGCCTTTGGCGGCGAGGCCAACATTGGCAAACCCTGGAATGGACTGGCAACGTCCATGGCAGCTATAGCCAAACATGCCGAAGGGGACAGTGACATAGCAATAGAATTTCTTTTGTATCGATGTAGTATGATTGTGAATAGGCGTAATGACAAAAGTGTACAGCTTTCGTATAGAGAGGCTTTTCAGTTGATGCTTGATCACTCACGGTTAATGTATGATATGGCAATTATATACGAGAAAAAGGGAGAGCTCGATACTATGAAAAAAGTTCTTGATAAATCACTGTTTTTGATTAAGAAACTTGAAAAGGGCACTCCATCTCGCCGAAAGGTCAATATTCTTTCATTATTGGCAACGCATGCATATCTTGTGGGTGATTTAAATGTTGCAATTGAGCGGTACGAGGAATGTATTAGTTTAACCAGAGGACAGGCTAAAGAGAATGATATGCTTTTGGCTACCCTACTGCTCAGAAGTGGCAACCTTGAGTTGGAATTAGGTAACACTGAACGAGGTATCGAGCAAATCATAGAGTCTGTAGATATCATGAAAGTTGTGTATGGTAGAAATCATATCAAAGTAGTCCAGTTTGCGGAGTGTTTAGACACCATTCAGAAAGGCTTACTTGAGAAGATTCCGAAGAAGCTTATGCGTCTGGACTTTTCCGTGGGGAAATAGCATAGGTACAGAAGAGAAGTCTTATTTATATAACTATCATAACAAAAGTAAAAGGAATAAGAGTTGTATATGTAACAACAACGTTGCTTAGTAACATTAGAAACTAACAAATGAAGGAGCATGACAATACTCGTAGATGTTGCCACTCTTATGCAGTAGTGTACTTCTATCCGAGGCACGTTTCCCTGTTACCACAATATCCTCAATATCCCTCAGCAATATGCTATTAACGCTGTACGCTGAGTGTCTAAGGTCGTTTACATTTGTGTCGAGACCTGTTGTATCGATGACATCACAATCTAACCAAACCTTGAGTGCTTCATCTCCTCTGCTTGAGGTGGCATTCTCACCATTTTGAAACTCGATAGACTCATCCAGGTCCTCACTTCCATCCACGTACAACGAGTCAATCTTTCTACCAAGTGGATCCTGCATACCTTTGTTGTCAGTACGTGCTTCATAATCCAAAGCAGATGGTTGTGACCACCCAAATGTGTTTACACATCCATTAATGAAGGAAGACCACCACAAGGCTTGATCAGTCGAGTCACCTACTACTGTAACTAATGATGTTACCCGTCGTAATGTTTGGAATCCATGTTCATTAAATGCCTTAAGAGGGTAATCAGGGTTGAGCATGGTTATACTTCGACATACTAACTTGTCTAGGTTGGCAACGGATGAGGACAAATCATCATCTTGTTGTAACGAAGGTGCTTGTCCAAAGCATTGAGATACAGCACTTGGTAATCCATCACTATTATCCTCGAAGACATTCATGAGAGTCTGTACTCCCATAGAATGTGTAACGATGTGGATGTTTGTTATACCCTCGGCTTTTAAACTTTGTAACATTTGTAGAAAGTACTTTCGATTATTCTCACTTGCCGAGATGAGTGAGGCATACCGATATGTCAAGACTTGTGCACCCGGCCAATCGAAACAGATTGGATACACTTTTTGACTCAACTTTGTCATGGCCATCATTTGACCAAACGTCTCTAAACTATGTTGTAACCAACTATTAAAGCCTGGTATAAATATTAGTGCATCTTTTGTTCTAACATTTGTCCAACCTTGAACTTGTAATCGAATGTTCTGAATAGAACTAGACTCGTCTGATGTTGTGGATACCATTTGTATCTGTTGTTTTTGTTCCTCTGTTGGTGGACTTTCCTCATCTGTGGCAACGTCAGTATACCCCGCCTCCTTATCAGCATCTTCTTCTTTTGTTCGTATAACATCAATAACAATCTGCTTGATTCGTTTTGTAAATGACAACCCTGTTTGTTCGTATACATGATCATCTATTTGCACTCCTCTTGGATCATTTGTGCTGATTTGTAATGATGTAACTGCTTCTTCATCCGAGGATTTATCACTAGTATCATCAAGCTGTCTGCAAAGCTTGCCAATAGTAACCCCGTCCTCTCCTTCTACTTGAATATCACCAAGTAATGAAGCATGTGGTAGGTTGGACATGAAATCACCAGCCACTGAACATTCAACACTAGCAACACCACACCTTGGCTTCTCATCATTCGATGGCATGAACTTGTTAGCCTCAAACGTATCATCATTTGCCATGAAGAATGCCAGCTTGACTGCTGCAAATGTATTGCCTTTACCACCATATTGTCTACTACTGAACGGCGCTACCGGATGACCGTTATCCCAAGTACCAGTTAATATCTCACCATTGTACGAATCATCACTCCAAACACCCTTACCATGCGGTAATCCATCTTTATTCACTTCACCAATATATCTACATTCATATCGTTTACGATTAAATCTACCCCATACTCCATCATACTGCATTGTTACTCCATCGTGTAACAACTTAATACGCCACCATTTTCTTGCAAATCCATTCTTTTGAAACCAACTAGATGTAACAAACCTAGGATACAAATAATTAACACAAATAAACACTACCAAAGTTAATACTTCAGCTGCAATAAACATGTATACTATCCATACAGTATCTGAACCTAGTACATCATTTACTAATGCACTTGCTAAAACTAACAATAATGGCCAATAAACTAACATCCAGTAAAGTAGATGTATAAATTTAGATGAACCAAATATAGCAGTGATAACAATGGCAATGAATATCCATAATCCAATTAATACTATTTGTGATATTGTTAATGTTATTGATATTTGTTGATTGCCTCCTGTCCCTCCTCCTGTTGAGCTACCTTCTTCTCCACTGTTTGTGGTTGCATAAGTAGAACTCAATCCATAGACCAAAATAAGAAAACATAATAATATAACTAGATGATACTTGGTTTTCTTCTTCTGTGGTCCGTTTAATTCACGTGTTAGTTTACGATTGTGCATTGTTAGGAATAGTTCAATTTGAGATGATGATAGTTCGTTACTACTTTGTTGTTTGTGATATTGTTGTTGTTGCAACTCAGATGAAGTAGGATTGACGACACTGCTAGCTGTTAGCTCTAACTCGGCAGAGTCTTCTATACTTTTCATCGTTATTGATATGTTCTACAAGATGTACTAAAAGGTATTAGGATTGGCGTTTGTTTGCAGTGGTAGTTGTTGGGCTTGGGTGTTAAAGTGGTGCACTGTTAATGATCGTTTGATAATATATACACTCTACGGCCACCACACCTCCACTGATCAAAATACCGTAAAGAAAAAAGAATGGACTGGTATATTAACGATAACCAATGGCAATATTGCAATACTAATCGACTGTTAATTAGCGGCAATCAAGAAAGCGTATTGCGTATTTTTGTACAGATTTGTGAGAAATTTTGACCGTATCGATACAGAATTCAACAATAGACTCTTCAAATAAATAGAGACGAGTATAGTATGTAGCGTATAGACGTCATAGTCTATCGAAGGCGGCGTAAGGATTGGATTGTTCTTCTTGTTAATTAATATTAATATTTGTGTAGTTGTTCTGCAACCGGCGGCCGGCATACTATATCAATTAAACAAAAAGAACACACTGTGCCAAAAAGTGAGGTGCACCATATGTACCAAAGACGTAAACGTCTATTGCAAAAAGCAATATACAGACCTAGCTATATTATCAACAGAGTGTACATCGGTAGACAACAGTTACTCGTAATATTATTACTAATACATATTTCATCGTCAGTCTTTCAAGGTGCTTCGATTGAACAATAAAAAACGAACACATCTTGTGCACAAAAAATATAAGGTGCACCGACATAACCAACCAAACAATACCTATCCATTGCAATTAACATAAATACAATGGTATTATCAGATGGTGGTCGTGATGCATTAGAGGCGGCAAGGAAACGTCTATCTGCCGCTAACTCACAAGCAACCGCAGCATCTACAAATTTAGTGTCAGTAAAACAAATGATTGCTAACATGTTACAGAGTGCACAAAATATGTCAGACGTTGCTGGTAAAAAGGTTAAGGAGGCTAAAAAGGCGTTAGAGGAAGCAGAGAAGAAGTATGAAGTCATTAATATTGACGACGACGAACCTATGAATAGCAATGAGGGTAGCAACAAACGAAGGAAGGTATCGTTATCTCCTCAAAGTCAAAGCAATAATAATAATTCAATTGCTGGAAACAATACAGCAGCTACACAAAACATTGCAGCAGCGGGATCTCGAACCAATAACATTGTGATTGATAGTAGTATAACAGCTCCAACAATTACTTGGAGCTCTCCGAGTGAATTGTCCACACTTATTGTTGAGGGATGTGGATTGAGTGAAGTAAATGGTACATATACACGAGCAGCAGCAAAATACAATTTCAATGGTGCACCAGTATACAGTAAACTGGGACAGTGGAAGGAAAATGCAGTAGTCTATGTGATTTATTGGAAATCTGTCACAAAACAATGGTTTATTGGTCATAGGAAAGAGGATGTTGATGCTGGCAGAGGCGCACCCGATGGGTTTTGCATATCTCAACAGAATGTATCTCGTTTAGCTCCACCAGGGAATGGATGGTCTATGATTAGGAGTGCAGTTACCCCATCACCTAGTCATGTTGATCAGGTTGTAGTTTTGGGTTGTGTTGCCTCCGGAATAAGTGGTGTTTATAAACAAGAAAATGGAAGTTTATATGAGGGTGCTCCGTTATTTACAAAACAAGTTGGATCAACTACCTTTGCAATCTATCGGATACCTTCAAACCAGAGATATTGGTATATCGGTCGTTGGAATAGAAGCGCCAACAGTGAACTTCCCTCATCAAGATTATTCAAATCAAATTTGTATAATTATAGGAGAGAGGGTAGGTTAATTCCACCGGAAGATGGTTGGGTTTCTTGCAGCAAGCAGCGTTCCTCACAACAAGCCCCAAAATGTCACTTTCTTTCCATTACAGCTGCATCTTCAGCTGCAGCTACAGCGGTAAATGAACTTGTTGTTAGTGGATGTGGATTGACCATGGCCAATGGCACATACAAAAGAGCAACTCAAACATGCAGGGGACTGCCCATGTATACCAAGACGGCTGGGCAGATAACCTTTACCTTATCTAGTGTTTTTAATGACAAGTATCAGCAGTGGAAGATTTACCAGAATGGATGGTCAAATATCATATATAAGGGTGATGCAAATCATCGTGTTGAGGGGAAGCTTGATGGTACCCCTTTGGATAATTCAACTTGGTCTGTGATTGTAGGGAAAGGAGTACATCCTCCGCCTCAAGTGAAGCGGGGATGAACTATTCAAACTAAATGGGGGTTAGTGTATAGAATATGTCAAGGTAAAGTTTACTAAGAGCAAGTAGTAAGTGTTTAGATATAAACTTAGGTTTAGAACATGAACTAGATTAGTAATACTTGTATTCATCACTATACGCCGCAGCCTCATCTCTATGATCACTCCTAACCATATCTATATATGCTGTCCGAGTATCAAAAGCACTAAGAAGATCGTCCTTTGTTGCATGTCCATTTAGAAGAAGTTGATGTATCTGTTTCAACGATTCAACATCCCCAGCTGCTACTGCAATCTTGTAATGCCAAATTGCACTATCGACATTACCGGCAGACTCTTCGGCAATACCTAGATTGTATCGAGCATTAGCACTACCTCTCATGGCTGCTAATTTCCAATAATACTTTGCCAATTGACTATCTTTTGGTACACCGTCACCTCTCAAATGTGCATAGGCTTTCTCGTCGTATGCCCTCATACATCCGAGTTCACCAGCTTGATGAAAAAGTTGTATAGCCTTGACTTTATCTAATGAAAAGTCACATAAACCACTTGCATAACAATGATCATAGTTGTATATAGCCTCGGCATCATTAACTTGTACTCTCTCCATATTCCTAACTATCAGTTGTTCGTTGGATGTAGGTTCTTCAGCTTTGCAGAATGGACAACAAGTTGGTTCATTGTCTTTGTTTGCCTTTTGTTCAATATGATGTATACATCCGCAGCAAAGCACCTTGCCACAACATTCATAATACTTTGATCCAGTAGATAGCGTCGGTAATAAAAGGTTGCAAAGTGGACAATCTTTGTTGTGTGGCGGTTGTTTGAAGAGATCTTCATCGGATATTAACATTAACTGAATGTTGCTCACATCATGTGCACTTTTTATCACTAGTTCATTATCGGAAGTTGATACGTCATCTTCTTCCAATGTACAGGTAGTTTCACTTGTATCGAGCTTACTATAAATAGTTGGTTTACCTGTAGTATTATTGATTGGCGTTACTATCTGATCGATGACCATTGCAATACTGCTGTGATTTATCTCCATGTCGTTTCTTCTTTCCAAATAGGTTGAGGGTAGCGGGTAGACGAAGCACCATTGTTATTGATAAAGATATTTTGTGCATTAAACTGTACCTCATTTACATTTCAACCGTTGACCATATCAGCCGTGCATATTATTGGTCTTGAACAGGTCTTGATCAAAAAGGAGATAAGCCCATCCAAGATAGGAGAAAACATCACACGACACCAATCAACAAGTGCATTTTAAATATCGATGATATTCTGCTATTGCAATGCTAATTAACTCTGCCGCCGTCTATTATGGTAACGAACTGAAAGAATTGCCTACCGACAACACATTAATAATTTTAATTGATGCACCGCCCGACGGTGTGTCACCATCATACCAAGATGGGACATGCCATTTTATGAGACTATAAGAGTCAAATGGGACGGTGCACTTTCAAAAACAACCTCAAAGTATCCAATACGCTAACAAAGTTGACAATTATTGACGACCGAGAGAGCTCGTTGTATATGTTGTACTTACAGCAGAGATAGTATTAATATTAGTGGGCATTATTAAGTCGTCTACGACACATCCAGGGGAACGTCGAGTGAACAGAGCACATATAACATCAACCAACACAAATTTTTAGTAAGGTGCACCATCTTCTGATTGCAAATTAGTTTAGAGATTAATTATCATATATTATATTGCAATATATATTAGGTTCATTCAGTCTTTCAGGCTACAATTAAACAGTAAAAACTTCGACACATAAGAAATTTCGGTGCACCACATTGCAAATTATATTAGATACCAATTGCAATTATATCAGAAAGTCAAAGAACCATCAACTATGGCATCAGAAGGAAGTCGTGAGATAGAGGCAGCAAGGTTACGTCTAGCTGCAGCTAAATCACAGGTATCTACGGCATCTAAGAATATGGAGTTGGTTACAAAAATGATGGATAATGCAAAAGATATGTTTAATGCAGCCGATAAGGAATATGCAGATGCACAGATTATGTTAGCTGCTGCCGAGAAGAGGTGGGAAGTTATTGATGTTGATGTAGATGATCCCGAGCCGACGGATAATAGTAAAGGTAGTAACAAACGAAGGAAGGTTTCCCTATCTCCTCAGCCAAACAACAATAACAATTCTACTACAAACAATCCTACTTCGTCAAATATTGCCAATAATGCAAGAGCCGGATCTTCGGATAACATTAATCAAGTAATTCTGGAGGGAATATATTTTAGAAGTGGTTCAAGTAAATTAAATGGCACGTACACCAAAATAGCTGGGCAGATGTATAACGGTGCTCCAGTGTACAATAGAGTCCACGGATTAGTCAAATATGTAATTTATCGTGATTCAGCGAGTATAGAATCTAACAATTGGTACATTAGTAATTGTAACGGCAATATTAGTGATATTGGCGATAGTGATAAGCATATTTACGGATCTCCAAACAACGCTGATAGTATGACTCCTCCAACAAATGGCTGGGTGGTACTTCAATATATGTATAGTCGAGCTCCAAAGTTACGAATAGTTTCTGCAAATAATGATACTAATTCCGAAGGTGCATCAAATGCAATCAGAAGTTCTGCTCATGATAATGCCAGGGCATCAACAACACCGAATAATGTCAATGAAATAGTTGTTAGATGTGGAATACCGTATCTTAATGGCACATATACACGCGTAATTGGTGAAGATAAAGTGGTGAGTGGGAGTGATGTAGAGTATAAGAGGCAAGGGGATTGGGGTGAAACTATAGTTGACTATGTAATCTGCCTGTTCTTATGTGATAATACATGGAAAATGGGTTTGTCGTTGAGAAATGGGGAAAATGGCATTCGTTCTTTTTACACATCTCCCAACAATACAATTGGGATGCAGCATCCTCCAGAAAACGGCTGGAAAGCAACTCTTCCTGAATACGAGTCTCAAAAATATCTCCCACTGCCAACATGCCTGCCGCCAAGCCGACTATTCGCTAGGAGTAGCCTTCCTCCTCCACCTCAACAAACTGGTACAAGTATGAGGGGTTCTCAAACTGAGTTTAAGAAGTGTGGCAAGTGTGGTAATCCGAAGAAGAGGCACAGTTACCTTATTGCTGAATGGGATAAAGTGGATGATAGAGTACGGGTATGCCAAGTATGTCTCAACTGGAGAAGGTCGATGGGCCTCGACACTTATTAGTTTCATGTCAGCTTTGGCGGCGTGTTCCAGGCTTGAGTAAGAGAGAGTAGTAGTCGGAAGTATGTCTAGTGTTAATGTAAATGGCATAGTGATGTGTTTAAACATAATACACGATCTCCTTCTCTTCATTATCTGCCATATCACAATGTAAGAATTAGATAAGTAGGTAAGGAGTACGCCGGCACACCCATTTAGAACAATTTTCGTAGTTCCAAATAGAATACGACAGCACGCGTCCAAAATGGCGCCGCCAAGAGTCAAACTAACTCAACCGCCCTTTTTGCCGCCTTCGACACCACTAATCTGCTCTAGGAGGAAGGAGTTGTTGGTGCTCGATAGCATGCGTCATTATCGTCGTGGCAATGTCATCGTGTAGTATGCGGTGGCTGCTATATGCAACGTTATAGTTCTACATATTAGGCATAAAATAACAACAATTCATACCACAACATACGATTGCAATCATAGCGGTATACTACTCTACTATTACTCTATCTTCCAGTCAACATACTATTGCAATAGACAATTGTGTTAACAATGTTTTAAATAAATGACGGCAGTGGCGGCAACGACGCGTATATATCAACAATATAGTAGTATGTGCTACATCATATCATCGTCATCATATCATCGTCGACAATAACTATTTCTCCTACTCTCCTACCTCATCTACATGATTATCATTCGATATTATACGGTGTGGCCGGCAACGAGCGTGACGATGATATAATAAGATAAGACAACGAGCGTGACGATGATATAATAAGATAAGAATGAAGGTCGGCACGGGGTACCCTCACGTCATCTAAACACATCATATTCGTCGTCATATCTTATGCACAACTTGTTGAATCTGTGGCCCCAGTGGCGTCTTTTAGAGGCATTATACACATGATATCTATAGTATATCTATACGTGCATTTGGTATTAGAGCGGCGGATTATGTTGTATCATTTGACGTTGGTAGTATCGTTCATCGGGGTATATGGATAGATGTGTGGAATATTTATGTGTAGAAGAACTATTTGTATTATGTAGAAGGTGTAGCAGTTAAGATGTTAGAAATTGAGTTGCATGATAGAAGAGGTAAGTTATTTGTTATGCTATGTCTGTATGTATATTCGTATTCGTATCGTCACGTCTCACACATATTGTATACATATATGAATCGACACAGTTATGTTTGTATTATCTCTTTTGTTTTATTTCTATAGCAGGATACGATATCTATATCAAGTAGCTCGGGATTAGTTTAGTATCAGATTAGTATAGTATCAGAACAGTTAGTACATCTATGCATACGCCCGGTGTCAGAGAGGACTCATTCCCATAGGGAACTACCGTAGCGCGTTATGTGTGCATATGATGTGTTTCTTCTTTCTTCAAAGAGTGTAAGTCAGGTTCGGTACACCGTAGCTCGCCTGACAAGAGTGTGCTTACCGGTTTGAGACCTTAACTGCATCTACTATGAATTAGAGAGACTGGGGTTAGTCATCAAAAGTTACATTAGTGGAGATGATATGATTCCGGTAAACTCATTTGACATTGTTGTTTTTGCCGCGTGAGTTAGCATGTTCCAATACTATACTACACACATGATGATGAGGAACAACACTACACACACATGATGAGGAACAATAGTTGTATCGTATATAAATACAACTACCCAGGATATACTAACTTTATATCTTGGGGAATGCCCAGGATACATCATATACAATGAAACGTATCCTAGGCCTAACTAAGTAGTCTTGTCGTGATCCTATACAGCTCCCAAACACACCCAATCAAGCAACATATAGTCCTCAAGAAACACAATCAGTCCTCAAGCAATGCACCACATTGAGTCGATAGATTGGATATCATCTTCTCCCTCATCACCTGCCACTGTTCATTGGCATGTCCATCAGGGTACTCCTTAAGATGTAGTACTTCGACAAATACACGATGTGGACAGTCTCCTAAACGATTGAACGTCTCACAATCACAACAAATGATGCCAGTGGCAGCATCATACTTCACTTGATTGAAGTCTCCAAGCTCTCTCTTCATTACAACCCTGTCACTTTTCTTCTCACACAAATCATCATCGTAATCATCTACATGTCGTTCACTAACCTCCCATCAGCTGTCATAAAGTATCGTGTGTAGTCATTCATATTGAATTGGCCTCTCCTCTCGTCACTGTCTTCTGCTGTCATGAGATGATTCAATATATGATACAACTCTTCACCCGTCGTATCATCATTTGATCCCACTTCTCTAAAGAACTTCTGTCCACTACAGTTGCTTCTCTTCTTGTGTTCAATAAATGATGTAATTCTTTTTAGAAACTCCTCGGGGTTATCTTCTTGTGCTTGAGTCAAAGTAATATCCTTATTGCTTTGCATTGCCTGCAGTACATCTCTTCTTCTGCCAATCGTCATCTCTCCTACCACTTGACGACTAAACGCAAGAATGTATTCCTTTTGCTGTGTTGACAATGTATATTCATCTGTGGATGCAGAAGGTATATGTAGATGTTGGTCATGTTTAAAGGGTTGTTTGTTATTAGTATCAACCTTTTCATAATAGAGCAGACCCGTAATGTGGATGTGAAACTACTACCTCCATCGTGACGTCTTGCCTTGCTTCTCCCCGGTGTGCTCTTTGGAGGTGAGTGTGCATTATTGGGACGTACCGCCGGTGGTCGTTGAGGTGATGATGCAGCGCGGTTTGGATCGTATACATTACTATTTGATGTTGATTGTGTTGCTCTACTACCCGAGCGTCTACTTCCTCTACTCCTTCCTTCACCCTCGGCAGTCCAGAACTGTTGTGTTACTCTTCTATTATCTTCTCTGGACCTCATGTGAGCATTTTCCTCTTTTAAACGGAAGAACTGCTGAGTCTGAATCCCTTCATCTTTATTAATAGCAACGGCATCGACTATACCTTCTTGATCTGCATTAGATGTAAGGCCATCACCGGAAGTATTATGTGTTAAGAGTGGAATTTTCTAAGAACCAGACAAAAAAAGGAAGAGCGGCCTAAGGTCGATATGTGAGAAATCCATGATGGCACCAATCTATTGCAAAACCAGCCATGGATTATCAAATGGGTGCAGCACCCATATTTATTGACTATATCCGATGCAATTTGGTCTACTACATCCAAAATAATTTTTTGGTCTACTATGCATATATTGCTTTCTAGTTGATTGCCCCAATCAAAAGTCTCTTCCAGAAATGACAGAAAATGTCTGGTATCTACAGAATTCCACTCTTAATGCATCATTGATATGATTTGGTGGCGCCGATGTACTATTAGCACTAGCACCATCTATGGCACTACGTTCTGAATTGTTATTATTATTATTATTACTGATATCGATACTGCTATTGCCATTGTGGATAGATGCAGTTGTAGATTGCGTATTGCTGTTGTTGATAGGAGGGTTGGTATTGTTAGTCTTACCTTCCCATTTATTCCTTATCCTGTCAAAGATAGATGGCATCATATTTTATCATTGTCGGAACAACATATATATTACCCCTCAACTACCTACTTCATTGCAATAGAAATGATGTGATTGCCTATGAGCTATGAGAGAAGTCGAGAGTTTGTTGTTGGCGGGGGGAAGCGAGAAGATACCATTGGATTTAGCGCGTGCTGTCGTATTCTATTTGGAACTACGAAAATTGTTCTAAATGGGTGTGCCGGCGTAAGGAGTACAGTCTACTGCTAAGGTGTAGCATTGATAGGATACCTCACAAACTCTCATAAAAATAGAACTCTCATAACTATCAGGTATAATCTCGATCATCATTGGTTCAACCAACGCTCATAGACGATAGATAGAGATCGCCGTATATAATCCTATAGAAGAAGAGAGAGTATTTGTGTTAGTAGTTGGTGATATTGGTTTCTACGGTCTTTGCATCTAGCAAACATCGAGTGAACAAGCACATAACATCAACAACAAAATTTTTTAACAGGTGCACCGTCTTCTTGTTGAGAAAGCAATAGTGGATTATATATACCTTAACCACACAACAATTGGTCGCCGGAAGGAACACATTATTATAATTAATATATTGCAATTAGTTACTATCGGACTCGAGCCTGAGACTTTCGATTACATTTGAAAGTAGAAACAAGGATTGACAATTTGAACAGTCACATATACCATGCCATCGTTGGAAGAAATTGAAATAGAGGCACCTGGATTAGCTGCAGCTAAATCACGCGTATCAGCCGATACTAAAACATTACAAACAGCCAACGAATCTAAGAAATCTGAAGAAGAAATGATTGCAAAAAGGAGAAAGGTGTCCCTCTCTCCGCAGTCAAAGAATAACAATACTACCAGTATCACTGCTGCCGCTTCTTCACCAAATTATGCTTATCAAACTACTTCGTCAATTGCAGCTCTTATGCACCCGGCCTTTATTAACAACAATGTAAAAGCTGAAAGTAGCACATCAAACACAATTAGCAATACAGCAACAAACCCCAATAATGGTGATGAAATAGTTGTTACATGCGGTATACCTGAGCTGAATGGACTATATACACGAGTAGTTGGAAATTCAAATAGAGTGGTTAATGAAAGTACTATAGAATTTACGAAAGAAGGACTGTGGAAGGGAAGTACAGTGGACTATCTCATCTGCCTCATCTTAGAAAGAGACCAATGGGAGATTGGTTTGTCAAAAAGAGATGGGAAAAGAGAGATGCGTCCATTTTACAAATCTCTAAACGGTACGATTGGACTGTACCCCCCAGAAAATGGCTGGAAAGCAACATCACCGGACTATGATGACATTGAACCAATGCTAACCTGTCGAGCTCCTTCATTAGAACCATTGGTTCAACCTTCGGCACAGCCATCGAACTCGGTATTACAACTCAAAAAGTGTGGCAAGTGCGGTAAACCAAAGAAGAAGCACAGTTACATCATTAACGAATGGAACAAAAGTGAAGAAGTAGAACGGGTATGTCGAGTATGTTCACGAAGAAACCCGGTAACTAGAGAGAGAAGATGAAGAGGCAGATTTGGCTGTAGTTTGGAATCGGCACCAGGGATAGGGACGAGAGAGAGAAATGGAAGTATGTCTAGTGTTAATGTAAATGGAATGTTCAAACACTTAAGTACAATTTAGTAAACATCAATCTCTTATCTTACTTGCTCTCTTACTTATGTAGGTGATACTTGATACTTACTTTCGATAGTTTCGGTATCCTTCATGAGAATATTGCCCAACTTTTGCAATTTGCAATGAATATATTGTTGCTATAATTTAGTTATCTCTGTTGGAAGCCACCAAACTTCGGAGCTTCCCTAAACAACTAACAACCTAATTTGCAATCTAAGTAAGGAACTCGGCTACTAATATCTCTTTCGTTCTATCTCTATTTCTAAATTAAATTATTATGAGCTCTTTGCTCGTCTATTCTACACTGAGTCAGGTTTGTAACATCCAAGACCTGATCTAAAACTTCTTATTCTCATTCACATATTCTGACACCTCGTGATCTAAAACATCCTCAACAACTGTATGGGGTTGTATCGGGTACTTTCGCTGCCATAAACGAGAGCAAAACTATCACCTCGTAACACGCTCCCTTGCTCGAGCTTTACACAACGCTCTCCCTTCTTCATATCTTCAAACTCTACACTACCACAATCGATACTATCGATATCAAACAAGCTGACACGCTCAGCATACTCTAAACTTCCAATACCTCCGTCGAAACTATCGACGATACTAAACATACTGCTGGTACTCCCAGCCTTCTCTAAACATACATCCTCGAAACTATCGAGCTCACAAACATTACTGGTACTCCCAGACTTTACTACAAATATACCGGAACTCCCGGCCTCACTACCGTCAAAACTATTGACTTCTAAACAACCCTCGAAACTATCGAGATCATACACTTTACTCTCGAAACTATCGAGATCATACTCTTTATTCTTGTTTGTGGTCTCGCTAGAACTACTAGCCGTCAAACTCAAACGATTTGTATCAAAACTATTGATACCCAAACAACCGGCATCGAAACTATCGATAGCCAAAACACTGTCGAGGACACGCTCCTCCGACATAAACTCAAACTTATTATCTTCTTTACTCTCATCCAACATGACTGAACCGTCTGAACATCCTTTCGCAAGCAAAGACTTTAACTTGGTTGCAAACACTGGGAAGTCTTCTTTCTTCCCACTAAACACTTGATAATGCATTGCTTTGTCTTCACTTTCACTATTCATTCTTCTTTCTTCCTTCACTACTCATTCTTCCTCTTTTTCTTGTTTCTTCTTCTTCTCTCTTACTTGATTTCTTGTAAGAACTAAACACGTCTCAGGCATTCACACTCACCTTGAGACTCTAAACTAAACAACTAAACGCTTCCTTCGATTACGTTATGCAATGTGTACTGGTAATTCGAATTATGTTGGAAGCCACCAAACTTCGGAGCTTCCCTAAACAACTAACAACCTAATTTGCAATCTAAGTAAGGAACTCGGCTACTAATATCTCTTTCGTTCTATCTCTATTTCTAAATTAAATTATTATGAGCTCTTTGCTCGTCTATTCTACACTGAGTCAGGTTTGTAACATCCAAGACCTGATCTAAAACTTCTTATTCTCATTCACATATTCTGACACCTCGTGATCTAAAACATCCTCAACAACTGTATGGGGTTGTATCGGGTACTTTCGCTGCCATAAACGAGAGCAAAACTATCACCTCGTAACAATCTCCATCACTGCTATTGTACCTATTATTGGAAGGAGTACTTGGCAGTGTTATTGGTTGTTGCAGCTGTAATTGGTGTAGGCATTTTTAGATAGTATAGTAGGTAAGTACTTCTTAAATACACACAAGAAGGTGCACCTACTGCAAATTTAATCTTTAGACTTAGACCATGGCAACAACAACAGAAGACAGCAATGAAGTAAAGGCAATCAAACTCCACATATCAACTATCAAATCACAAATATCAATAACCTCAAATAATGTATCATCGGCAAAATCTAATATGGATGCGGCTATTGCAATGTATGCAAGTTTGCAATCACAGTTAGATGTTTCTAAGAAGGAATTAAAGGATGTTGAAAAGTTGTTAGCTGAGGCGGAACAACGAGCTGTCAATAATGACAACGATAATTTAAAGTTAGAGGGTGGTAGTAATAAGCGGAGGAAGGTATCACCACCGCCACAGGATGACGATACAGATACCAATAACAACAATTCTGCAGGTGTTGCTGTTAAAATGGAGGATAATGATCATGCGTATGACGAAGAGACTGATAAAGAAGATGAGGACGAAACAACAAATCAAGCAAAAGTCAACAATTCAAATACTAATGTCGAACCTGCTAATAGCAATACGGCCTATACTCAATCAAATGATGTGAACAATAGGACAACTGCAAATACAAATAAAAACAAAGAGGGTGTATTAGTTAGTACAACCGCAGCTGTTAGCCAATCTAGTACACATTCGAATACTGTCAATCAAGTAATTGTGGAGAATTGTGGCAACTCTTACTCTAGTGGCACGTACATCAAAATAGTTGGGCAAACGTATGAAGGTGCTCTAGTGTATAGCAACGGGGATTATGTAATTTATCGTGATATAAGGAGTATGGGAAATAACAATTGGTATGTTGGTTATTGGAATGGAAAATATAGTCGCATTGGCAAATACTCACCGTATTACGGATCTCCTAACAACGCAGAAAGTATGAGTCCTCCAACAAACGGCTGGGTTACACTTCGCGGAGGATTTAGTCCAGCTCCAAAGTTACGACTAGTTACTATAATGATGCTAATTCGGAAGATGCACATGTTATGGATCTCCCAATAACAATGCTAATTCGGAAGGTGCACAAGAGGTTAGTGGAAGTAAAAGATCTTCCAGTACGACGGGACCTTTGTCTAATCAATCTTCACTCGATACCGCATATCAAGTCATGGCAAGTAGCGATGCTTGGAAAGTCCTTAGAAACAGTTCGGCTTTACCTTTTTTGCTGGAAAGTACTGCTTCCCTGGCAGGGAGAACCGACCTCTCAAAGATTCGTCTTCTGTTCTTGGTATTAATTACTTCAGCGCAATTGAAGAGTTGAGGAAGCATTTGCGTATCCAAGGACTTCCTGAGGCAACTGATATAAGTAGGGATCTTGTCGATAATCTTCTCCAATGGATAAGTCATGAGGGAGCAGTCCCCTTATTTGACAATAAGAAACCCCCATCAGCTCGTGATCGTCGCACTGCTCTTTCTTTGACATCTTCATTGATTCCCGATCATCTTGTGGTTAAAGAGTGTGGAAATGTTGAGCTAAACGGAAGGTATCAAGTAGAACAATACAAATTCCCCACTAAAGGTTTTGGTTCGTTTCGTGAATACAATGGTGCCCCAGTTTATACCAAGAAAGGGGAATGGAAGGGAAAGAAAGTTACATTTGCAATCTTTCGAGAAGTTTACTCGTCTAAGCCGATAGCATGGTACATTGGTAGATCGGATCCTCTCCTAGGCCTACTACTAGGTCATGCCCAAGAGGAGAAGAGGATACTGTTCAAATGCCAAACAAATAGACCACTCCCCCCATTTTGGAGTCGAACCAGCCCCTACGTTATCATTAGCTGTAGAGAGAACTATGTCTCCTTCTCCAAGTCAAATTCCACTCAAAAAGTGTGGTATATGTGGCAAACCAAAGAAGAAGCACAGCTATAGAGCTGTTGAATGGAACAAGGTAGAAGATAACCAACGGAAGTGCCAAGTATGTATATAATGATGTGTTATGTAAAGTTAGAGGATGTAAATGGTAGTAATAACAGAGTAGAAAAGATTGTTTGTTTTGTTTGAGTGTAAATTAAGTGTAGGTTTACAGGTGTTTGCGTATAATAAGATAAAGTAAAAGTAACTAGCTATATGCTCCTATAATACTAATTGGCATACACTATGAGTTATGTAGGTTATAGGGATACCAGTTCGTCGTGTCTACACAAGATTGATATCATGCTTTCTTCTCTAACCCTATCAATAATTATCTTCCTGGCTACTTAACCACCCCAAGATTACATACACACTTCCCCGTCGTTCTATCGACCTCATAGCAGACCGAACCGCAATAGCAAGTATGCATAGCATCAAACTCAATACACTCTCCCCCCTTGCATCGATAACATTGACATACAAACTTCCAATTATCGGTGATATTAGCCTTCCTTTCTATATCACTTCCCTCTAAACTCATATAACTGTAACTGAGTTCTTCTCCAATATGAATATCTCGTAAGGCACGTAATCTACATGAGCCATTGTCTGTAATCTGTTGACAATTCGGTTTGCAACTATGGTTCACCATTGCAAGTGCCGGGCATAATGTTACTGCAACCTCATCTCCATATACATTGTATAATCCAATACCATTGAGATTCTTAACAGATAAAGCAGCTGCATATGATCCATGTGGTTCTAATTCCTTACCTTCCTTTTCAATGTTATGTTGTAATGCACGGAAATTACTTTCTGCTTTCTTAGTATCTCTGCATCCTTTCTTGGTACCATCCATCATCATATTGGTAACTCTATCTAGTGGTTGTGTATTGGAAGATAGACTAATAAGTAATGCTAATGATTCATTCATCAACCGAGCATTCTTCTTTGTTCTATTAGTTTGTTGTATAAGATGACATATGCGCATGTGCCTAGCTGAGCCTTTTTGTTTACATACTTTTGAACAGTAATGTATACCACAACCTTCCTCACATTCATATTCAAGAGTATTCACATCACATTGGGCAAAGCATGTATCACAAGTGGATTGACGTGCTGCAAAGTGTATTGAATGTGCAAATGGTACTTCAGTAAACGCAGTTGATCCCTTGTTTATTTTTATACGAGTTGTGATGGTTCGGCCAGAAAGTGGAGTCGAGTGACATCGTAGGTGAGATGGTAGGTCAACGATTGGTATTTCAATAGTATCATTTGCATTATTGTGAGCGTCGTCATGAGAGTTAGTGGTGGCCATAGGTAGGGATGTACTTTATGTCTTTATAGGTATTTGATATATGAGCATAAAATGTGATAGCTTTTATCAAATGGTGCCAATCTTTAGCTTCTATCTTTGGACCATGAATACCGCCAGTCTAAAGATAATTAAACACCGATCTAGGAGATATAAGGAATGTATATGAGACCTATAATTGATTGATTGCCGACGGGTTCATTCGAGACCGGAACTTCTCTCAAAGACATTTGGCAAGAGAATCACCACGGACGGCGCCACGGTTTCTATCGTTCGTAGATTATCATATCTAATTATCTATAGTGTCAACTTATTGTTAACTTATTATTGGTAGTGTATCAGATCGTAGATCATAAAACGAAATCGAAGCATCAACTCTTGGTTCACCTCTTCATCTCTACACTCTACGCCACATTAAATCTCTACACCAACTCTACAATTATTAGTATATCACAGTATAAATACTATATCATACATCAACAAAATGGCATTGGCATTTCGTATCAAAGAACCCGATGATTTTGGTATACTATTCTCAGCATACGATGAATACACCTCAATTCTCAACTCACTTTTTGGACGTGTACTAACACCAAATGATGATTACTACACATCACCCTGGTGCTTCATGCCAACATCTGATAATAGTGGATTTGTTGTTTTTACATGCCAGGTACCATGGTTGGAACATACTAGTACCTCCGACGATTGTATCAAGAAGAGTTTGTTTCGAAAGGTACGTAAAATGATGGAAGATAATTGGTATCGTGATAATGAACGACAGAATGATATACCATTTGTTAATTATCCCGAGGATATGCAGAAGATTTTGAGGTTACGTGATAGTGATTTGATTACATTTACAAACGATGGATGCTACCCAGATAAGAATGATATTTCTCAGGCATTGGAAGAAAATGCAGTTATTGAAACATGTGCCGCAATGGGTTGGCAGATACCATTAGAGTGGAGAGAAGAGAGGAACCAATGGACGAAAGCCCGTTGTAAACATCAAAATATTCGACCAATGGTGTTTGATTTAGCCGAATATGATGCAGCAGCAAAGGAGAAGGCAGAACGTATATCTCAATTGGATGATGAGGATAGTCATAAGAGGATGAAGTATACACTTCCTTCTTCTAGTCAAGGAGAAGACGGGAAGCAGCAGATGGTAAACAATGATTCAAAGCAGTATGATCCTGCAAATTATCAGCCGCAGATGCCCCCTCTGCCATCCGTATCAAATGATCAAAGTTGGGAAGGTGGAGAAGAGAAGAAGGAGGAGGAAGAACACGATACTCCCTCCGCGGTAGTTGCTAACCAACTTGATAATACTTGTGTCATTTCACACCTCAATGTATTTTATGGCAGTGATGACAATGATGATGGGGTGGTAGAGTGCTAAGTAGATGATGAGGCGAGGATAGGGATTAGTGGGGATGGGTAGAGAGTGTTGATCAGCGGATTGATCGGGAGATGAAATCATATGCACAACTTGCTAGATGTCTCTGAGGGATTGAGGATAGTAAAAGATAATTCATAACGGAACAAGCATTCATTAGCAGCAAATAGTTTTGTTGTTTATAGTGTAGGAGATCTGCAAATGTCGAATACTTCCTCTTCTTTCTGTACATTTCTCTCTCTCTAATATTGTAGTTCTATACCCGCATTCCGCCAACCACTCTTTGGGGGTAGTGTCATTTCTTCGTCCAACATCTTAGATTGGTACAGCCTCCGAGGCACACTAGGGATACCAATGATCCATGAACTCTGACAACTACCCTGAGAATGTAGTTTATCATGATATAAAACAAATTTCTCTGACTTTCCTCGATAGCTACCTCTTCTCGCAAAGGATGGAAGACCGCCTCTGGTGCCACTTCTTTTGTAAGTTCCATTAATCTTATCATCCTTCTTGTTTTTGTTAGCAATTACAATTTCGTTGGTGCTATTCAACTGTGCAATGATATTAGCCAATCGGTTAGCAATAGATGCATCACTTATTAACCGACAAGTGAGAGAACTTTCCCCACGATCAGATCCTACCCAGTCATTTCCAGTAATTTTGTTTAGAGATGTATAATATACTCTACCAGGATAACCTACACTACTACCAGAAGGCACGTACCCATGCCAATACCCAATAGCCCAGCAAAAAGAGGATCCTGTAGTTCCGAACGATCTCCGATAAATTGCCAAGTCAGTGCCGTTCAAATGTTGGATATACAATTGAGCACCGTTATACATCACTGGTGTTCGATTATAAGATCCATTCATATAGCTTAAATATCTGTCAAGTCCCTGCACAATGATTTTATTGATACCTTCCAAAGAAGCTACCGCTTCTGCCTCAGCTATATTATTATCATTGGTTAAATCCACAGCAGCGGCAGCATTTTGTTGACCAGCAGATGCAGCATTATTGTTTCCCTGAGGTGACGTTGATACCTTTCTTTTCTTATTCTTGCTACTTGTCTTTTGTTGTGTATCACTCTCATCAACATCTATAACTTCCCATCTCTTCTCTGCATCTGCTAAAAACTTCTCAGCATCTTCTACCTCTTTGTTACTTCTTTGTAGTTGAGATTGAACATCTTCTCTAGTCTTCTTTGATGTCTTTAAATTTGATACAGTTGTATCGGCCATCTTTCTTGCAGAATCTAATGCAGATTTAGCCTTATCAACATTGGCCTTTGCAGTCATCACTGATACCTGGGCTTTCTCTTCAGCTGCTTTAGCAGTTACGAATGTTGTGGACACAAAAGATGCATGTGATTTGGCACTGGCTAACCGTTGTTTTACTGCCTCAATCTCACGCCGTCCTTCAGTATCTCGTGTAGCCGTATTCATATTATTGTCGGATATTGCTTAATAATTATAGGTGTAGGTTATACTAATAGAACTGTAACGCCGTTGATAATAGAAGAAGGGACTTTTTGTGATAAAGAAGGTGCACGTTGAGAAATGTGATTTTGACTGAGTACAGCTCCGAGACCTTGATCAATCGAAAGAGTATTAAAAACTTGATCTTCTGCTATGCTTATGAATGCAATACCAAACCTCTTTGCAATGCCAATCAATCTCTAATATTGCAATGATTAATTTGTTTGCAATGCCCGCGGCCACTCCAATTGGACTCTTCGCCAGGTACAAAGCAGTACGAAAAAAGGGAGACGTACGCTTTGCCTCGCAAAGACTCCACGGAAAAATCACAAAACTAGGGCTAAGCGATTTTTTTATTATTTTATTGCAAAGTACAAAATTAGATACCTTTAAAAAATATTACTTTTCGCACACGGCTAATTTCTGTGATTATCTAAAATCAAATTTTGGCCTCGCGGGAATAGCCTTACTTAGTAAACGGACAACATTTCACATACAAATATCGTCGTTCACGTCGGTGCGTAGGATGACGTCGGATCTCATCCTACCGGATAATCCTTCTAAACTTAAGCTGTCCTATACATATGTAACACATTTTCGGCGTTGGTGGGGCTGGTTCAGCATGTGTTTGACCATAAGAAACAGCCTTTGCAACAACAATATTCTGTTGATGTGATGTGAATAGTAGTGATTTGTTGATGGTACTGCTGACCACCAGATAGAAGTTTGACCATGGCTGCCTTTATCTATGTGTTGTATATATAGTGATTGAGATATTCTATACATATGAGCAATTCTAATA
>Ga0214478_100257_pt1 | contig 31124 bp, 21 predicted proteins | sample M1_20Mar14CPVII9_2_FD_178001 | JGI IMG/M metagenome (GOLD analysis project Ga0214478, IMG submission 178001) | Marine eukaryotic communities from Monterey Bay, California, United States - M1_20Mar14CPVII9sort6BwellD7 | ecosystem: Environmental > Aquatic > Marine > Unclassified | place: USA... | reverse complement strand
GATAGGTAGAGGCATAATATCGGACATTCAATATGTAAATGTATCTATATGAGACAAGCAAACAATCATTATATAATATAAACCTTACAGATAAAAACAAACACAAAAGCATACGTACACTTGTACTTCCAGCCTTTTGTGCACCTAAAAATAAGACATTTGGTAATATCAAACTATTATCATCCATATCTCTATACTTGTATTTGTAAAAATCCTCACGTGATATTTTGGAATTTCTATCAATCTTTTCAAGTGTTTTTGGATCTGATATTAGTTTTGGCCATAAACGACGTCTATTTGTTGTTGTTCGGTTGTAGTTATTAGTATCATTATATTGATTTGATGTTGGTATTATAATAATATCATGTGTTGTGTAATGTTGTTGTCGTCGTTGTATTATTGCAATGATGCATAAAAATATAAACCCGATAAACACAGACATAAACATCATAGTTTATCAAGCCGTCATCTCAGCCGCCATCCAATCCAATCATGTGATCATAATATAGCCAGTCATCGCAGCCAGTCGTTATTTAGCGCCTCTATTTGGCAAATATTCTTTGCCCTCGCTAGGCCGGCTCTCTACTCATGGTAAATTGCGAAGTTTTTTATATCAGCCCCAATTCTGCTAGTACTAACTAGCCTAGCTAGCTATGCAATGAATTATGTTAGCGCTCTCGGCATCCTACAATGCACTGATGATTAAGTTTGTCGTCAATCTATATTCATGTTGTATTGCTGTGGAGATAGATGGACGTAGCAATGCAGTTTACTTAGGTAAAAGAGGTAATTAAAAAAAAATACACTTTTACTTATCTCTTATCTCACAAGTTGTTGGAGATATCTAGAGCTTAGATAGGTGATTAAGAGGAAAGGAAGAAGAGATTGATATAGTATCAGTATATATTTCGCAACAATATGAATAAGCAAGAAGACGGTATAGATTTCTTACCATACCTTGTCATGCCAACCAACTTTACGAATGCATCATCCACTCATAAAAGAAGTAGGTCATCATCGGCTACTCGAGCTAGGGTAGGGTCAACAACGAGGTGTAGTAGTGGATCAAGATCGACAAGTAGATCAAGGTCATCATCATCACAGCGGTCATTATCAACATCTCGAAGTCGACGTCGATCAAACTCGGCAACGCGACCATCAACTACAACAAATAACAGTAATACTAACAACAAAAACAATAGTAAGCGTCGTGAAAGTATGGGATTAATACAGCGAAGACGTTCTTACAAAACCACATCTTCCTCTTCTGAAACTAGTACTACAGCAACAACATCTGACAGCAGTATAACAAAGTATTGCAACATACATACATCAGTTAAAATACGTCGAAATAAATGTCCGATATGTACTGCTGGGGAGATTAAAAGACGTAAGAGTTTGGATAATAATAATGGTGTTACTTTAGACAAGTTAAAAAGAAGGGGTAGTAGTGATAGTTTAGAGAAGGAAGGTGATGGTATACCTCCGCCAATGGATCATATAGATGTAAATGTTGATACCAACATTGATCAAGCTATCACAGAGGAAGCAGCAGTGTTAGATGAAAAATGGGTGAATGTATTACGATCTATAACTTTAGCCAATGAACAAAAGGCAAAGCACTCAATAGAGGAAGATACCACACAGATTGATAATGATGTAGGGCTTGTCGAGGCAGATGACCTTCCGCCAACCAACCCTGAGACAGTTCAGAGTAAGACAACAACAACCAATCAAGCTCTTACTGAATTACAACATATTATATCAAGAGCTACAATGTCCATTGGAAAGTTTACCGTGAATAAGAAAGACGAGGTTGATGACGAGAAGATTGATATAGATGACAATGAGGAAGGAAGTGCAGCTCAAGATGTCGACGACGATGACTCTTTCTCATCATTTACCATCAATGCACCAAATAAAAGCAAAACTTTTGCCGAATCCAAGGATGAGCAATTGCCGTCACATCCTACTTCTAAACAATCTCTACCACAACAAGTAGGACTAGATGCATTGGATGCCATATCAAAACCCACAGGTAAAGAAGAGGTAGCCAATACTACCTCTTCCCACTCATCATCATCAGACTCATCGGTTACCCTTTCAGTATCTACATTAGAAAGTTACAATTCATTAGCAGCATCTCCGTCTATACTGAACAAGTTGAATAAAAGTCATGCACTAGCACCAAGTATGCATAATTCACCTACAAGTGTTATGGATACTAAGACTTTATATTCCGAACAAGTAGGGGAAGCAGAGAACGAAGGAGGCGAAGGTAGTGATGACTTTGGAAGCTCTTTTTATATTCATGAACCAAAGAGTTATTCAGAAAAGAAAGCGGCAGCTCAAATCATAGAGGATGATAAATCCAATGTCACTTCTGCAGTTGACAAACCTAGCAAAGTGGAAGAGATTATTGTTGAAGATGTGATGACGGACAGCAGTGATGATGAAGAAACTCCCAGTAAAATTATACTCCCAGATGCCAAGTCTCAGTTGCCTTGTCAGATGGATCAACCAATCAAAGATAAGGAGGAAGAAGTCGCTGTCGTGAAAGATTCGAACGATGATACTGACAAGGAAGAACCACCATCTCTCGGTAGCATGATCTTGTCAGCGCCACCTCCGATCAAGTCTCGACGACCATCTTTCTTTTCGTCACTGGTGCACAATGTTAGATCGAGATCACTGTCGAGGTCACGGAGAAGATCTAAGAGTCGATCAACATCCCGTGCACGCCGTGAGAGTAATCGATCGTCTTCCCGTACTCGAAGTGAACAGATGGAAACAAATGAGGTGGACATAAAAAAGCAATCGATGGATTCATTAACCGAAACAGATTCAAGATTAGATATCCAACCACATCAATCAAGCTCCTCTCCAAAGCCCATAATAGAAGCTCATCCTGTGATTGATAATACCATACATCGCGGTCCAATTGCACACCCAGGTTATCAACTTGGAGATGTAGGTCGTGACGAAGACATGATAATCTTTCCCAAATCAAAGAAAAGACAAAGTCGCAGCCGAAGAAGGAGACGAAGGTCAAAGAAAGATGACGGCGATACGTCAAATAGTGACAGTGACGATGAAGAAGACCATTCTAGTAGAAGACCTGCTTGTCAGGTTAACACCTCACTGGCTATAGGTCAGTTGCGCCATCTAGATGCAGCATTTGGTAAGTCGTTTCATCACTACGGAGTATATACTTTTCTACATCTACACAACTAATGGAAACAACCTCTTCTCATTGCAGTTCGTAGATCGAAAGGTGGTTGGAGTTATGCGATCGTTGCTGATGGTAATCATGATGAAATTAGATTTGTCGTCAATGCAACTGCTTCAACTAAGACCATACCAAAGGAGCAGTGGAAGTCTTGTATCAGAAGAGTAAAGGTCCTTACACCACGCGAGGGTGACAGAATTCCAGAGCCTAGTCCTCAGAAGCGCAGTCTCGGTAGATCAAGGAGTTTCCGCCAAAGAGGCAAGAGAGGCCGATTCGTCTCACCGTCTCCGACAAGAAGGAGTGTTGGAGTTATTAACATACCTTCCACAATTATGGAAGGTAGCAGTTACACCTAAAACCCCACAAGAGAGCAGCTACTTTCACTAAAATAGATGAGGTATTCAATATGGTACAACGAAGAGTTTATTTTCCTAACTGATCTCTTTAATTTGTTAAGACCAGATTGTTATTCACTCCACAACTTGCGACATATAAACATCTTTTAGATGATGTGGACTAACACTTTCTCTATAGCTAGGCCACGCCCATAATATATTGAAAGGGGTGAGTAATTAAGTCAGCCTCAACTAATACAAACCCCCGATCGAATCGAAATCTGATATCCTCAAAATTATAAGAAATTTACTCATAACATTACTAATCATATCTAGAATATTCTGTTTCCTGATTTATCCCACTTAATTGATATCCCTCATCACCTAAATCTTCTTTCTCATCTGGATTACTCGTTCTTAATATACCGAAAACTGATAAACCAAATGTTGCAATGAACATACCCATGGCTCCAAAGGCATTTGATTTAGCTTCACTAACATCTTCTATTCCTGTGATAAATTCTGGTTGTGTTGATAATAATATTCCAACAAAGAGCTAATATTGTATTGTATTGTATTGTTTTATTGTGTGGTCATTATTGAGTAGTTTATTTTGTTTGTTGTTTTGGTAGGAGATTTATGAGTGAGCAGGATATAGATAGATGAAGTTGTGTTAGAAACATGAAGAGGGTTAAAGTATCAGCAACAATAGCAAACGGTAAGTATTTCCTTCAGCAATGGTACGAAGCTCTCAGCCCTCAGCTGCAATCCTTTTTCTAATGCCACTGAACAGACTCTCGATCATGCACCCTCAACCAAATTAATTGTGCACAAGATGTGCACAAAATATAACCAATCCCTCACGAGTCCTCTATATATCAATACACCACATTAATCTCCTCTTTATACTATATATTCACTGTTTACCAATCAAATATACTAGCACAATCTTTACCACATGCCACATACGTTTTTATATTGCAACTCACAGTAAACAGTATCCCTGTAAAAGAATATGCCGCACATATCCGCGATGTTGTCCCTATATCTGAACACATAACATGAAACTAATAATTATCTATATCCAAAGCTCTTCTAATATCTCTCCTCTTTACCAGCAGTGTCTTTGTTAATGTATCGTAGTTGTTCGTTATTCGATCATTATTAACTGTTGGTTTGTGCATCGAAAATGTTTCTGTGACTACGCGTGATCATGGCACCAACATGAGTATCTCGTGATTTTAATGTGATGTGTTCACGACATGATTACGTGACTCTCATTTAGAGTTTAGAATTTAGAGTGTGTAGATAGTAACAATTAGTATGAATACAACCATAATCAGGAAAATACAGTCGTCCTATATCGGTGGACGGCACTCTTTTAATCGACTACAAAAGACACTGATAATATCAAAAGATGAATGTTGTTGCAAAAGTTTACTATCTACTTCCAACACTACAACTTCATATAGACTATTCTCATCTGCTACTAATCTCACTGACATACCACCTGCTGCGAGGAGTCGAGGTCAACGAGTTTGGAAATCCGAGCCAGATATTATAATTAATGAACATGGACAACAGGCAATTACACAACAACATCACTGGGATATAGCAGTTGACGATGTGAAAGATCGTAGTATTGTTGATGAAAGTTTGAGTAGGATATGTGAACAGGTATGTAATGTATGCTGATGCACACTAATTGTTTTATATGATGTATATTTACAGTAATAATCTAACGTTTGTTTCTACTTGGATGTGATTAGCAGGAGCGTGAGGGAAGTAGGATGAAGCAAAGTCAATTGGGTGTATTGAGAGAAGATCCGCAGGATGATATGAGATTACTACTAGAGAATTATACAGCCGCGGCACTTGCATCAGCTCTTAGAGAACGGGAAGATACATTACAACACTGTGCTAATCTACTTGCACAACTTGATTTACCTGCAAAGTCAGTACCACCTCAACTTGAAGAGCTATCTAAGATACTACATCCATATCAATCAAAACTCATAACGGAAAGAAGATATACAGAAGAGGATGAGCTAGACTTTAGAAACGGATTTGACACGCATAGCATTGAGCTTCTTCGGAAAGGTTTAAATCGTATGCCTAGACGAGTGTCTACTGCACATTCAAAGAGAGCTGGTGTGGTATTGCCACTTTGTAATGTTGATGGTGTGCCCTGTATATTATTTGAGAAGCGCAGTCGTCACTTGAGAGCTCATCCCGATGAGGTAAGGTATTGAATTGACTCTGGTTTATGATTATGCTTGTCTGACTTTGCCTTCCTCTTCTTTCTCTGAATTCAAGGTTTGTTTACCTGGAGGTATGGTTAGCGAAGATGAAGATAAATCAATAGCACAAACTTGTTTGAGAGAAATGGAAGAAGAAGTTGGTATCGGGCATAACCAAGCTTCTGTATTGGGTGTGTTACGATGTAATTGGGGAGAGGTATGTATTGCTTGACTCGTCGTTCTACTGCCTTCAAAAGAGTGTATACTAACCAATCATCAATTGTGTTTCTTTCTTGGTGTGCTTAGGTACATCATTTAGTTGGAGTGGCTGTGACTCCTGTTGTATGCTTCTTGGGAGAATTGGGAGAGACTCAACTAAATCCGAACCCATCTGAAGTTGCAGAGGTGTTTACAGTGCCATTGGAATCATTTCTTGACAGAGGTCGATGGGTTCATAAGGTATGTGATTCTGTTCATGTTATTCTACATTTGAAATATGCACACTAACGACCTTATTCCTTACTTATTTGGCCGATCTATTCTGTATGAGTAGAAACATTACGCTCCTTTCTTCACAGGTGGCCCTCATGTTATTTGGGGTCTCACTGGCTACATTATACATAGATTTGTGATGGACATAGTCGATAGATACGATACAGTGTTTGACGATGATACAAGGGTAGACTAAGAGCCCTATTCATCATTAATGGCAATGCTTTGTTTTATTATTAATCCAAATTAAGTAGCCTAATTGCCTTGATAGCTATCATATCCCCTATTTCACAAACAACAAAAATACCCCCATAGTCAAGAGTCTTACAAAACTTTGTAAGTAAACCCTCTTAGTAGCAGAATACAATTACACCTCATCTATTTTTCTTCTTATTGATAGTTCTTAAGGAAGTCAAGTGTTTCAGCACTGACAGTTTCCTTCTCCAACTTCTTTCCTCCGCTTGCAACTCCCTTTACAGATCCAAGAGCAGCCTCAGTTGATTTGGGAGCTGCTGGGGCTGGAACTGGTGCCGGAGGTGGTGCAGGAGCTGTTTGTATTATATTGAGGAAGTAGAATGTGTGAGATACAGCACATAATGAAGATACCTATGCCACAATCATACATAAAACTAATCTCACCTTCTTCTTTCTTAGCTTCTACAACTGGTTCAGGCTTGGGTGCGGGAGCTGGTTCAGGTGCAGGCTCTGGCTTTGGTGCAGGAGCGGGGGCAGGAGCCTCCTTCTTCTCAACAGGTGCTGGTGCGGACTTCTTTGCGGCGGCAGCGTCGGCCTTCTTCTTCTTGGCAGCAGCCTTCTTGGCTTCGGCGGCCTTGGCTATAAAATTTAAGTTGAATATATACATGTGTCAGTTATATAATAATGAAGTTCAATCATTGCGATTGATTGTCGAAGATGCAATAACTTACCAGCTTCGGCCTTCTTGGCTTCAGCGGCCTTTGCAGCCTCTTCCTTCTTGGCAGCGGCGGCCTTGGCTGTTTATTATGAGATGTGCACATATCAAGTGAATATGAGATACTATATGAGACAGCATACAAACTAACCAACTAAAAACATTGATACTTACCGGCCTCCTCCTTCTTAGCAGCAGCAGCCTTGGCAGCTTCAGCCTTCTTGGCGGCGGCAGCGGCTATATATATAGAAAGCAAGAGATATATGAGTCAGTTAAAATACCAAACATAAAACTGAAAAATGAAAATTTCTTCATTAGCTCACCCTTCTTCTCATCAGCGGATGCATCACTCTTCTTGGCTTCAGCGGCGGCGGCCTTCTTGGCAGCGGCTGTTAGTGATATGTAAAAGAAGTGATAGCATTGAATTAGAAGTACAAGATGGGTAAGTGTATGTTTCCATTCATCTGCGGTATTCAAACGGTATCCTTGGAACTTGATGATATTCAATTCAAACATTAGGTAAGCTCACCTTCTTCCTTCTTAGCAGCAGCAGCCTTGGCGGCCTCTTCCTTCTTAGCAGCGGCGGCCTTGGTAGCCTCTTCCTTCTTGGCAGCGGCGGCCTTGGCTGTAGTTGAAAGTTAAGAGTGAGTAAAACATTGAAAAGCAGTCATACTTGTCATTTATTATGAATAGTTTTCAAACTCACCATCTTCAGCCTTCTTCGCCTCAGCGGCCTTAGCGGCTTCGGCCTTCTTTGCAGCATTCTCAGCCTTCTTTGCTTCAGCAGCCTTGGCAGCTTCGGCCTTCTTGGCGTCGGCAGCGGCTATCAAGTAAATGAGTACATGTTTTTGTTAGTTTGATGAATAATCTATCCGATCTGATGATACATAAACCTCTCTGTCATAGATTAAACTCACCCTTCTTTTCGTCAGCAGATGGTTCAGCAGCCTTTCTTGCGGCGGCTTCTTCCTTTCTCTTAGCGGCAGCGGCGGCTGATAGGTTATAAATGAAAACAAATGATTAGATGACATGATGAAATAGAATCATATCATGATAAAATACATACCATCAGCCTCCTTCTGAGCGGCAGCCTTTGCGGCAGCTTCGGCCTTCCTGGCAGCTGTTATATTGAAAGAAAACGGTGTAAGATCAAGGAAAAGAGAAAAGTCTGTGGTATCCAAGCGGTATATACCAGCGGTATCCTAGAACTTGATATTCAAATCTCACTCAAATAAACACATATCAGTGGAGATTTCCTTACCAGCATCCTCCTTGGCCTTGGCAGCGGCAGCTTCCTTCTTCTCTGCTTCAGCGGCCTTCTTTGCCTTGTTTGCCTGTTATATGAAAACGGAGAACGTTTGATGAGTCCAATTACAAATGTTACATGCGCAGTACATTTTGTGGCAACTCATTTACTTACAGCAGACCTCTCTTCAGGTGTGATAGCTGCCTCAGCGGCGGCCTTTTCTGCGGCAGCCTTCTTCTTCTCAGCAAGTGCGGCAATACGGGCCTCGTTGGCTAAATGTGTCGATCATTATAAAGTTAGCAATTACATAATTAAAGATACTGTATTGACATAAACATTAATAAACTAACTCACTGGCAGCAGCCTTCTCAAGAGCAGCTTCTCTGTCAGCTAATTTCTTAGCTTCAGCAGCCTTCTTGGCTTCAGCACGCTGTTATTGAGTATATTGTAAAAGAGAAGTGTGAGAAATATGCTCTGTCAGTATTGCAACGAAATCAAGAGTACAAACTTACAAGTTGCTTGGGAGATGGACCAGACTCTTCACCGAAGGAGTATCCTATTTTGAAGATAATGAGACACATGATGTGAGCATAAAAACATTGAAAAGAAATGTGACACAATACTCTGTTTCTTACCCTTGGGATCCTTGATGAATGACTTGGGTGCAACCGCTGCCTTGGGTGCTCCTCCGCCAATCTTGGGTGCGGAAACCTTGGGAGCAGAGATCTTGGGAGCTGATACGGCAGGAAGGTTGATACCCCCGCCACTTGATCCTGCAATGGATTGAGTAACGGCAAAACCAACAGCAGCTACTCCTGCTCCAAGAAATCCCTGTTGTATTGTTATTGAGAATGGTATGATACGATGTGTCAGATGACCGAAGCAAAGCAAAAAGGTACCGATTGATATCTTTATGTAAAATAAATATGCATGTTGCAATATCTATCACATCCATCCACCATCAAATGACATTACAATTAGACAAACTTACCAATGCACCGACAACTCCACCACTATCAACATCAGTATCAACAGCAGCCTTTGCCTTAGCCTGACGTTCCTTCTCTGCTGCTGCTTCCTGAATAGCCTCACGACGTGCAGCAGTTTTACTTAACGCGCCACGTGTAGCACTCAAGGCAACCAATGGTGCCAATAATAATGGTGCACCACCAACTACAACTCCTAATCCTGCATTAGGATCCTTTGTTGCAACTGATGTTGCTTTAGGAGGAGGAGAAGCTTTAACAACAGGAGCTGGCTTAACTTTCTTAGGCTTTGGTGCTGGCTTCTCCTTCTTCACAGGAGCTGGCTTCTCCTTCTTAGGCTTTGGTGCTGGTGGTGCCTTCTTAGTTTGTGTAACCTTTGGCTTAGCAACTTCATCCACGCCAGATAAATCATATGCATTAGGGTTAGCTTTCTTAACACGCTTTTCCTTCTTCTTTGGTGCATATTTACTCTTTGTTGCTTCAACGACAGGTTCTGGTTCAGGCTCTGGTTCTGGTGCCTTCACCTTCTTCTGTTTCTTTGGTGCTCTTTCCTTCTTGGTCTTTGTTGGTGCAGGATCAGACAGGAGTTTAGATTCAAGATCATCAAGTGCCATTGTTCGTGCAGTTGATGTGAATGTTGATCGACGTACGGCAAGGTTATTAATACCGAAGGCCGATACATCCGATACAGCCGAGGTTGCTGCAATAACAGCGACGATACTAGCAGAGAATTTCATTTGTTAATATACTAATAGAGAGGTCAATTGTGTTGGGGGGAGTTGCAATAGAGAGTTAATAAAGATAGGTTAGATACACAAAATTGCAATGAACAACTCCACAGCATTTCCTATAACACGAACAGACACGCCAACCCAATATAATCTGCTTTTGATTGCAATGATACCTTTTGTACCACGGATTGCAATACATCTGTACTCATGTCTTCCTTATAACCGTACAGTATCCATCCACAAAATCCAAATCAAAGGCAACAATATATTCTATAACCTCAACAACCGCCGTTTAAAATAGTAATCTTCCTTATAATTAGCGCCATGGTAGGCTTACACACCTTGTTTATTACAATAGAGAGGTCAACTCTTGATATTAGCGGCGATGGGCGGTCGGTGGGGGAGAGTTGTTGCAACTTGAATTTGATTGAGTGTATCTTACGTCACTTTCTGATTTCTATGAATAAACTATAAATTTTAGCTATGGAACGGATGGCCCGGAAGCCAAAATCCGGTACATTCTACGAATTTAATGTTAATTGCACGGAAATGTTGTGTCGGATACCGTATCAATACCAAATTTTGTCTTTTCCTACTTACTAACCACTAGCAACTTACAAAATTCTCACTACAATAAAGGCGGCACCGCCACTAGCAACACTATTAAGGTGACATTGACCGGATAAGGGAGATATCTGTTTGTTTTCTACTATGAATACGATATAATCCAGGAGAACACTCAAAGATACCACAATAATATAGATTCCATTACTTCTACCTTTTGGTGTTGGGCTGATGATATTGTAAAGGTAGTTATCATATACCAATCAAATGTCTCCATCAAGACCTACTAGATCGGGAGTTCAAAGAAGTACAACAATATCCCGTCCAATACGATCAATACTCTTCATTCTATTAGTAATACCAACTCTATGTGGATTTATCTACACATTTAGATTTCATATAACATACTTTAATGATGGAGAGTTGTTTGATAGTGCATGGCCAGAAGAAAATCTACCTCCCAAAGATGATAGAAAACCAAATGTACAAGTACCACTCATTAGTAAAGATCAGTGGGATGAGAGACAACGAGAGAAGATAAAAGACGTTGTATCAAATGATACATTAATAGAAACAAAGAATAGAGTATACTGCGGTGTCCCCTTTATATGGAAACCATCTGAGTTACATGCATATCATGCAATACATTCCACTTGGGGTAAAAGATGTCATATATTACGCTTCTTTATAGATCCAATTATTGGTGATAATATAACAGGATACTATAATATGACTTTAGCTTCAGATGTTATTGATGCAAAGAACAAAGCAAACACGACATTACCCGATGATGTTGTTATATTGCATAATATGAGAAGACCTTGGCATTCCTGTGGTAAACAAAAGATGAAGAATCAGGGTAATTGTAGAAATATCTTTGAAAAAGTATGGAGAATGGCAGTGTACATTGCTGATGGTTCTGGAGGGACATGTGTAGGTGATGATAGATTAGCGGAAGTAGATGGTTTAAAATTTGGTATAGAGAGAGCAGAATGGTTCATAAAAGCGGATCAAGATACATTTCTCTTCCCAGACAACGTCGGTAGATATATAGAGACGATGAATTGGTCATACAATGATCCACACTACTTTGGACATGTATTGAATCATCGGAAGGAAGATAGAGGAGTATCATTTGTCGCTGGTGGAGCAGTCTTCTACAGCAAAAATGCATTACTTGCTGCAGCTGAATCATATAGTAATATGCCAATGGATAGAGGAGATGATGAAGAAGATGGTACCTGTAGAGATTCATACACTGGTACCGAGGAGGTGGTTACTGCGGTTTGTTTAAGGGAGCATAACATTACTGCCGAGCCTGCAATTGACTCAGAAGGTCGAGAGGAAATTTCGTTATATGAACTTAGTGATATATTGGGTTACAATAGAACAGCACATGGTAAATGGTGGTTTTGGGATTCGAAGAAGCGTTACCCTTGCCACGATGATGGACATTGTGTGGCACATCTCCCGTTAGCATTTCATCATTACAAAGATAGTCAAGACTTTCTTGATATTGAAAATGAACTGTACGGCACGACGTTGACAATAAATCATTCAAATAGATTGCGGAATCATCTAGAGACGCATAAATACTTTGAAAATGTTAGAGCAGCAATGAAACGAGCTAAAGATGAGGAATCTCAATCACCTATGCCAATTACAGATCATCTTTCCGAAGACAAAGATACCCCAGACATTACAAATATAACAAAAGAACTTATAAGTTCACCCAACAATACGGCACAGAATCGACTGTATTGCATGATTCCATTTATATGGACTTCCAAGGGGTTACATTCGTATAATGCCATTCACAAAACATGGGGCAAACGATGTGATACATTAAAGTTCTTCATAGATCCAATCATTGGTGACAAGGAGACAGGGTTCATAGATCTTTTGAGCAACAGTAGTAACTACACATTGCCTGAAGATGTAGTCATTGTTCGTGATATGAAAAGACAATGGAATAAATGTACAAGGGACAACGATGAGAGATGTAATCAGTCACTCAAAGGTGAAGGCAATACACGCAATATATGGGAGAAAATATGGAGATCATGGGTATTGGTTGACGACATGAGTGATAGTGATGTAGCAGAATGGTTCGTTAAGATTGATGCAGATTCATATATCTTTCCCGAACATATGAAGAGGTATGTCACAGAGAAGAAATGGTCTCCTGATGAGCAACATTACTTTGGGCATATACTGAGACACCGAATACATGATGCATTCCCAATGATTGCCGGCTCGGCTGTATTCTTTAGCCGAGCAACACTCAAGTCAGCTGCAGCCATATACCGGAAATTTGACAGCGAATCAAACAGTGACGATGGAGAAGGTGTCATGAAAGGTTGGGCGGCGTCGTGTATAGATGCTCATACTGACCAAGAAGAGACCATTACCTCATATTGTCTCAAACAGCATGCAGGAGTGGATGCGGAAGCAGCACTCGATGATGAAGGTCAAGAGTTAGTATCTGTCGGTGAGATTGAAGATGGTAAGTAATGAAATGTTTGGTTGTATGTCTATCGAGTCAATATTTTACCTCTACTTTTAATCAATAGTACTACTTTGGAACCGAACTGAGCAAGGCGAATGGTGGTATTGGAAGAATAAACCAAAGACACATCCGTCAACTGGCAAGGACAATATGCACCATTGTTGTGGTGACTATCCAATAGTATTTCACGGTTATAAAGATTCTCAGTTGTTCTTCAAACTTGAACATGAATTCTACCCTAATGAAACTGTATCTGACGGTGAAGGCGATAAATGGAAAGAATATAGCTGGCGTAACCCAATACAAACAAACAGATACTTTGATAGAGTTCGGAAGGCGATGAAAGTTATCCACTAAATATTAGAATCTATCTAGCCAGTCGTCATGTCAAGTAACCATAAAATCATAGTATTGCCAGCCGTCATGTCAGCCGTCATCTTCATTTCAATTTACAAATTATGAGACTTGAGATAATCCTTTCCTTCGCATTCCCCTACTTCGCATACCTACAGGCCCTCTCTAAAAAGGAGTAGGTAGGTACCTATTGTTGCAATACATATGTTTATATGGCAGCGGCGTACAGCAGGGATTATGGTATATATAGACGCAGTTTCATCTGGTGATGTGGTTGGGTATCAGCTCTAACTTTTAGTTTTGCAAAAGATACACATTCTAGTAACAACTAATAATGTCGTCTAAAGATGATGATAAAGAAGCTGATATCACTTCCGCATATCAAGCCATGATGGCAGCACAGATATATGCACAAAACAGTAGTATTAGTTCGGAGTCTAGACAAACCAATTACCATGTGGCTGTATCACAACAACAATATCCTCTACAGCATCACGCCCCCCAAAGGGATGCATCGCATCTACAAGCAATATACACACCGCCAGTAATACATGCTTGTAGCACTCAGGATGGAAATAATCTTCGATTAATACAACATACTATGCAACAGCAGATGCAGCAACTTGCTGAAATGAGGGCTAGGGAAAGATGGGAGCAACAACTTATGCCACAACCTCAACAACAAATCGGAGGACAGATCTTTAATGTCCCCCGTTACAATAACAGTGTTAATGCACAGCTTGATCAAACGAAGGAACGAGCAATGAATTTGTCACATCAACATGCTCAACTAAAAGCGACCCATGATAGATTGCAACAAGAAATTAACTATAAAATGTTGCTTGAGTCTCAACAAAGAAATACTTCTTCTACCTATCAGCAGCAACATCAAACACAACTAATGATAAAGGCACAGCAACATAATATGAAGAGGAATATTCCCCCATTTGATAACGCCATTCCTATTTCTACTGCTTTGAATTCTTTAGTTGAACAGCAGCAATACTATCAACATGGTCATGGTATACAATCACAACATAAAATGAAACATACTAAACAGCCACAACAACATCAACAACAATTGTATGGTATGAATGTAGATGCAGATGGAGCTTCTGATATACAATGTTCTTCCTTTGATAGTGCCCCTCTTGTTGCAACGGCATTGAACTATTCAATTGTAGATCAGCAAATACAACAGCAAAAGTTACTTGGAAAGAAGAAACCATATATTGGTAATGCAAGGAAACCAGCCACCAATAAGAAGGCTAAGCAGGATTCCAGTGAGGTTAAGGTACGTGTGAAAGTTAATAATAAGACTTGTACGGAAGGGGTTACAGTTGCCGTAAAGGGTGGTAAGTGTAACACAAAGAAGATGGCAGTGGCAAAAAAGAGGAAGGGGAAACTCAAGAAGGAGGAAGAGATTACAGATTCTTCTGATTCGAGTGATGAAGAAACATTAGCCAACAATAAAGTGGCATCAGGGCTCGTTACATTTCATTGTCGTAAATGTAATGAAGATTGCAGCTTTCCTGCGAATAGGAGTGCAAGCGGCAAGTTTGCTATGCATGTGAGGTACTGTAAAGGGAGAAAGGCTCAGGTCGTTAAAGAGTCACCCAAGAAGAAGAGTTCACAACCACAGAAAGCACAGCAAGTTACATTTCATTGCAAGTTTTGCAACAAATCCTTTACATATAACGCACGAACCGGAGCGGCTAGCTTCACACATCACACAAGATCATGTGATCCGAATCAGATCGCAATTGGTAAAGGCAAGAAGCGGAAGAAGAGTCCCAAGGAGAAGAAGAAGGGGGAGATAAAGAAGACTACTACCATTGATGATACCACTCAACCCACTCCAAAGAAGTCAAAACTGTCACAAGCGATTCGCGCCGAGTCATCATACCCATATGCGCCGCTAGGAAACTTGTGGCTAGATAAATCATTGAGTAACCCGTCAATAGAAGAGACAATAGTTGGTAGGAGGTGTGTATGGGACGAAGGGTACTTTGTAGATGGCCATGTCAATCCAGAGCCACAGGCTACAGATGATAAACAGAACCAGACACAAAAGCTCAAAGGTCAATGCAATTGTGGATCAAATCATCTCACTAATTTATTGAATACTCTGATAGAAGATACCCAGCCAAATGATGACAAGGAGTCTTCTAATGGAAGGTCATCCCGACGAAGTCAGAAATCCTCTACCGCCTCGTCATCGAGTACAATATCTTCACAGCTTGCTAGAGGGAATCTCGACCCACATGTAAGTCATCTTGAACTTTGTCAAAACTTGTGTACTTTCCTTTTCTCACAATTTATCGCTCATAACGCACTAAAAGACGCTGATAAAATGTGAAGAGTATGAGTTAGGCCCAGAGTTTCGACTTTTGAATAATCTCGGCACAGATAGTGTCCAGCCGTTCGCTGTACGAGTTTCACCTGATGTGGTAAGTAATCAATAATCACTTTACACCTCTCTGCTAGAATCTTTTACTCAAATCGACTTCTTCTTCTTAGACATTTCTTGCCGACCTTCATGCACACATGTGTGACAGTGAGATCATAGGACTCCTCGGCGGTAGATACTCGGCTGATGAGAGGTGTATTTATATACAAGCTGTCTTTCCGTGCAAAGCAACAGATAGAGCAGACTCTGGTTCAACAGATGTCGAAATGGATCCTATTGGGCAGATTTATGCCACTGAAGCAATCACAAATCATGGCATGTCTATCGTTGGCTGGTATCATTCACATCCCGACTTTCAGGCTACACCATCAATTACTGATATTGAGAACCAAGCGACTTATCAACAACTATTTCAAGGAGAGCATCATGCAAATAAAGTCAGTCCTTTTGTAGGTCTCATTATCGGAACGTATGATCATAAGAACCCTACCTCGCACTCAATAATGAAGTGGTAAGTCAATTGAATTGTGGTGTCTATTCATAAACAGATTGGTCATTTAAACTCTTAACCACAACTTACCTTTGCTTAGGTTTCATGTCCAATCAAGAGACACACCAGAGCGCAAGGGTGTGAACTTTCCTATGAACTTGAAGACGATTGATAGGCAGTATCGAAAGATGACATTAGATAGCGATGAGACAAGCACTGCTAATATTCGAAGATCATTGACTCTCCATGGTACCGATATCCGTCATAAACTTGAAGCACGCTATCTCTCTTGTCCATCATCTGGAATACAGGATCCTGTACTCAAACAAGCCATTGAAGAGTATGCTGCGAGAAAAGGGAGTATAGAAGGATTTAAAGATCAATTGGACGATGTAGCACTTGCATCTAAACAACCTAATCATGTCTCGAAACCTACTGTTGAAGAGCAAAGTGGTGAAGACAAAGTATCTTCATCATCAGTGTGTGAAGCCGGAAAAGATACATCAGATTCATCACTCGATCAAGAATCTGGTGTATGGAAATTCTCACCAAGAACTTGTCAAATTGGCAGAGGTTGACATTGGCCCTATACCTGACAAAGCTGTCCAGTTTGTCTTTCATAATACGACAAATATATGGGGCGATGAACCTCTAATTAGCGTGTGTGATGTCGGACACGGATATAATGACAAGGAAAACAAAAGTTGCTGGACAGAGCAAGAAGAGCCTACTCCCAATACTCCAAATGAAAGCAATCTCATATTTGACTGTGTTGATATTTCCATTCGAGAGGGATCCAGAATAACAATACTGGGTGAGAATGGCTCGGGAAAAACGAGTCTGGAGCGTAGATCTTCATTTCGATCAAGAGCAGGTAAAGCATATTCACCGAGATGGGTTGATCAGAAACATAATTATCAACATGACAATTTACAGCAACATCATAATACGCAGGGTTATGACACAGATGATAAGTCTGGGAACTACCGCGAGTGTTAATGCGTGAATATGATGTGTTTTTCTTCAAAGAGTGTAAATCAGTATCGGTACACCGTAGTTCGCCTGACAAGTGTGTGCTTATCGGTTGAGACCTTAACTGCATTTACTTTGAATTAGAGACTTGAGTTATGTCATCAAACACTGCAATTTTATGTCTAAAAACAATAGTAGAGGAGATGTCTGGGGAATGTCCAGGATACACTTACATGACATATCTTCTGAGTTTGTTAAGTGGTAGTAGTTTCGTTCATCGAGGGAGACTCGTGGTGCCTGTGCCGGCCGTTGGTTCAACTTGTCACTGGTTGGGGTATATAACATGCCTCTGAATATTTTCTGTTTGGTGTAGCAGAATATCGAATAAGAGAAGAGAAGGCAAGGTACTACTACATTATCAATGCTACAGTTTCTTCAATACAAACACTATAATTGGGGATACTACAACAACAACTATTGATGGTCAATCATTCATTCAAATAACGAGCACCCCATAAAACAACACATATATCAGAGGGATCAGAAGCACCTTCATTTCTCCTCTTTCTTGAAGAATGCTCCGAGTTTGACTTGTTTCTTCTTTTTGTTACCAGTAGCGCCTTGTCCCGACATGGAGGAGGCTTGTGCTGATGTAGACACAGCGGCTTGAGCCGAAGAAGATGTTACCTGCTGTTCATCTAGGGAGACTCGTGGCGCCTGCGCCGGTCGGAGATTCGACTTGATACTGCCCTTGCGCTTTTTGCCAGAGGAAGTCATTGTGGAGGCTGAGGTAGTAGATTTGACGGTTGAAGACGAAGATCTCTTTGCCGACGAACTAGGCATAGGCTTGGATGCCTTCTTGATATTAGAAGTGGCAGTGTCCCCACTAGAAGAAGAAGTTGAAGTCTTGAAGGTACCGGACTGTGCCTTCAGTTCGGGGGGTGACTTCCTCATATCCTTCGGAACGGCGGAAGAAGATGAAGACTTGGGCTTTGCCTTCGGCTTCGGCTTGGTGCCCGTTTTCTTCTTTGCAACAGCCAACGAAGATCCAACACTCGTATCCGCTAACTTACACGTGCCACTTCCTACTGGAATCAGTCGTACACGCCCATCTAATGGTTGTGTACCGTTGACCAGGGCATTGTATGTGACGTAGTCCATTACAGGAATCTTCAAATTGAATGCAGCTTGTTCGGCAGAAGACAGAACACCTGGTGCAAGTTTGTGTTGGAGACCACACACGAGCAAAGTCGTTTTTAACGAGACAGATGTGCATACTCTAGCCTCGATGTCGGCGGATTTATCGATTTCATTACCTGTGTATACGATTGTTGCACCTTTTCCAAATGTTTCCTTGGATACTTTAGCTGCAATGAAAAGAACTGGTCCTTGTTGAGAGTTGGTGGAGGAGTACTTGGCTTCGATATCCTTGCGTTGTGTCTCTTTTCTCTCCCAACTAGTAATTTCTTCGTCACTTGATTTGCTGGGAGGTTCGATGCGTTTAACAATTGAAGAATTCTCTCCAAGACCTGTTGCTATGCTGATCATGACTACATGCGGACCTTGTGCACTTTTACTACCTTGGTTTGGCACGGTCCACAAACGGGTTATCGTGTTATCTTCTGGCACGCCAATGGGTGCATCTTGTAGGGCGAGATGGAGAGTACCTTCAGTAGACCGAGGATCATATTCGCCATCGTTTGATGTTTGAATAATGAGCTGGGTATCAAATAGATCAGAAGCTTGTGAAATGGTTGGGACATCATAGTGCTTCTTTTTCATATTTGATTTATTAGCTTCAAACTCGGAGGAACCAACTTTCCATCTGATATAACCAGAACCTGTTCTGGAACTATCGGTTGTAAATGAAAACCTCTCAACATCAGCTCTATGTGCTTTACTTGTACAAACATTGATACTATAAGACTGCTTGGCTGTATAATTTAATATAGAGAGTGTTTGAAGTTTGATTAAGTTGATGAAAGATATTATTGCATAGATCAGTGGAAGATACTTACATAATTCGGCCATCTTAGAAGCAGCCAATGGAGGAAGATTCATTCTCTTCTGTAATGCTTTATTTCCAACTTGGTGAAGGATGTAGTTCAATTTATCACATTTTGTAGCGGCACTTACAATAACTGCAAGGCATTCATTACTAAACAACTCCATCCTTGGCTCATTTGAAAGTGGTGTAGTATCAATAACCTGAGAGCTCAACTTCCTTTCCATCTTTTCTCGTCTATTTGCCTCCGCATTACGTAGACGGCGTGCTTCCGCTTCTTCTGGAGTTTCTTTCTCTTTTTGTTTTGCATTCCTAACTTTCGTATTGGCAGAACATTGAGAGGGGGCCCTTCCATCTTTCTGAAGCTTCAACTTTTTGACTGCTGTTTCTACCATTCCTTTAACGGTAGAATTTGCATAAGGTGCACTGAGCTGACCTTCCATACATTTAGGTACACGTGCAGTGGGGTCTAGGGATCTTTTCTTACGAAAGATTTGTTCACCTTTATGGATGAGATCCTTCCTGTCCACATTTGGTGGCTTGTTCTTACTTTTATTGGCTCTAACGAGATTGTTGTTATACACAGTCATTTCTTTCTCCATCATAGAGTCAAACTCCTCCTTTTCACTCTCCGTCAATCTCGTCAATTTCAATTTCATATTGAGATAGGCTAGTGTGGATAATGAGTAGGATGAGAGTTAATCACAAGTTGAACACATGATATGTATCAAACACATACAAATAAGCAGTCGCCGCCGCCGATGATATTTCTCCTCTACTATTCTTCTATAATAGTACGCACTGTCATCCTATCACCGCCAATCATATTATAACATTCACATATAAAAAACAACCTCCTCTCAATCATATCACAGAAGATACCTCCTCTAATCAGATCATATATCACAACATATAAAATGAATTCTGATTATCACAACAAATCAAATAGAACTTACTTGGGTGAACGATTGTAATATAAGAGAGTGGTTGATAGCGTTGTGAAGGATATTGTGTTATCCTAATGTAACCTTGGTAGCAAAAAGATGGTGCATGTGAGGTCGTGGTTCATTTTAAGATATGATTAATGAACACATGATATGTATCAAAACATAATAACAAGATGTAGCTTATTGCCGCCACCGCTGTCGCCACTGATATATCCCTTTTATATTCTACCACATCAAATATGTATATATATAGTGTATATCTTATCCACGCCGTCAATTACATAACATAATGTGCTGTTGCAATGTTGAACACATGATATGATCAAAACCAAAACCACACTAACTACCCCCTCTATGCTGCCGCCGCTACTTATTATATGATATGATATACTCCTTTACAATATCAATTGCAAACTGTGTTGTACTGCTTGATCATAATCACATGCACCGTCTATCTTCTTCAACCAAGCCGCCGATAGGAGTAGAAGGAGATACCTTCATCATATAACGCCTTCTCACACACACATAGATAGCAATAGAACTTACATGGGTAGACGATTATAGTATACGGGATGAATAGCTGATAGCGTTGTGTAGGATGTTGTGTTTATTCTGATGTGAGATTTATGAGCACAAGATGGTGAATGTGAGATGCAAAAATGAGATTTGAATAGTCGTGTTTCAAGCTAACTTAGTAAAAAAACAATTTACTTAGAAATTGTACGTAGATAGAGAGGTCGTGCACGCATTGCAACAAAGTCTTTCTTGTAACTCCGTCTACTCCGTTTCTTTTAAGCTTCTATCTGTAGGTCAGCCGTCTATCTCATCTCTAACCAAGCCGCTGTTACCTCAACACAGAAGATATCACGTCTATCTCATCTCTAACCAAGCCGCTGTTATCTCATCATAGAAGATACCTCTATATCTCTCTCCGCTGTTAGGATCAGGAATAGAAGGGAGATACCTCTCAACATATCAATTCAGAAGATACTCAGATCATCTTTACTTTAATAAGGAAGAACGTACAATATTGGAAATGAAGCAAGGCTTGGTACCTGATGATGTTATTGGCGGAATAATTTGGCATGCGATTGAACTGTATGTTTCTTTTAGTTCCCTCAACTTAGTATCACATGTTATGGTTTGCTCATATTTTTGTCATCTATCAACTATGATCAAACAGAGAACAACAAATACTTCTTAAGCAAGATACTTGTGCCCCAGCTTCTTCAAGATCTATTCTCGAACTGCTTCTACGTCAATCATTGGATTCGTCAAATGTACTTCATAGAAAGCTCTATACCCTTATCCAATGTCTTGGCGAACCATTAAACGAGTCAGCTCTTAATAATCAGTTGATTGATTGCGATGCTATGGTATTACACTGTTTGGATGTTGTGTTGGCAACCTACTGCTCAAAGTTGAACAAAGTAAATCCATTCACTTCTTGGAGTGGAGCTGGTGACAAGGGCAAGGAGTTCATTAACGACGGAACGACTTCATGGCTTGATTACTACTCTCAAACAATACTTAAAATGAAACCACAAAGTAATGGCTCGGGCTGGCGAGGAGGATCAAAGATGAAACGAGGGCACAAGATTACTTCGTCTCTGTTAAGATGGGCGCGTTCTATGCAGACCAATTATGATTATGAAGCGAGTTCAAGTTACGGCAACATCACGTCAAGCGAGTTTCAATACATTTACTTTGTCTCTGAGGTGATGAGATTGATGGCTGCTAGATTTCGTGAAGCTGGATCGAGGGCGACCTATACCAGAAATAAGAAACAAGGATCAATGGTGATTAATACTTAAGTTAACATCATAATCCATTGTATATTTCTAGCTAGACGATCGACAGCTGCTGTTAATATAAAGCAGTGTCAACCTTTCTTTCAGTACCACTATCTTGTTCATCATCAGTATCAGTTCTCGTAACACTCAATATTGCTTTGATTGAATCACTATGAAGCGATCTTGCCACTGACTCAGCAAGTAAAGGAGCAATAGATAGCTTACGTATCTTCTCTGGTAATTCTCGTTCAATAGCAACAGAATTACTAATCAAAAGATACTTAAGACAATCCATATCTTGAATCTTTTGCGGGATATCATTCTCTGGTAGGTGAATGACACCATGTGTCGCCCACGCGTATACTTCGGAGGCACCTGACTTGCCGACCATCTCAATGGCGTTACGCATAGTCCCTCCAGTGTTGATGATGTCATCAACAATGATACACTGTCGGCCTTCGACATCTCCTACAACCGTAGAAGAGTCGGACAGTAGCGATCCCTTCTCGTGAGTGTGAGAGATGTTGCAATTGTTTGTGTGGACGTTCAAAGCCTTTGTATTGCTAATTAGTGCAACTCTTATATCTTCCTTCCCTGATAACTTTTGAAGGGCATTGCGGAATCCGTTTGCCCTGAGGACTTGGTTTTCATGAGCTGCAACTACAGTAATCTACATGTATCGTGGGAGCGTGGGATATTTGTGAGTGATACAAGCTGATTCATTAATGTACACACAAATGTAACTCACCTTTGGTGCTTTCTTTGGCTCTTTCTCTTTCCTATTCTCCTCGTCCGTACCAAATAATTCCTCATAAAAGTAAGCAGCTGCTACCGGTCCTGGCATTAAATGGTCAACGGGGATAGTTGGACTGAAGAATCCCTTCACCAAAGGATTGTGCAAATCAACACACATCACAGAATCAACCCCCATCTCTTCAAGTAGCTTGGCCATATCTGCGGCAGCGATGGGTTCTACAAGGGCATGATCGAGCATATAAAACGTGAGCTTATACATATACCATTAGTACAAATCACATATTCATCAACAATAATAACTCACCTCTCTGTCTCACAGTCCTACGATCTTGTCTTGAATATCCATAATAAGGAATCACTGCACAAATACGCTTTGCACTCCCTCTCCTCAATGCACTTATAGTTAATAATAACTCCATAATAGAATTACTACTAGTAGTAGTACAAACTACAAAAACTTCCTTTCCTCTTACGGCATCTTCAATTTTGACAGAAGTCTCGCCATCTGTAAATGCACCAACATTGACAGAATTTAATTCAGTACCCAAAAGATATGCCATTTCCTTACCCAAATGCTCTGATGAAGGTAAGGCAAACAATCGGAACTTATTCTGCATATACTCTTTAATTTTGGATGATTGATAAAAGTACATATTCTTGGTATATACCTGATGTGAACCTAATCCATTATTACGAACATTGGTAATACGTTTATTAACTCTTTCCCTTTTAATCTTTTCTTTTTCTACTGCCTCGGATGTTGTTTTGAGGAGTTCCTTTTCCTTCTTTTTAATACGTTCATAGTCGGGTATGTTTACTGAATTAATATCGCTTGTACTACTTGCCAAGAGAAGATTACTACCATTCTCTTGAGGGGTGACATCTCTTTGTGCCTTTCTGTTTGTGTGTCGAATACTCATTCGCGGTTGAACATTAACGGATGTGCTACTACCCACTTGGGGGATTGAAACAAAGTGTTGTAATTGTTCCATGTTAGTACATGGTGCTGGATTTGATTCTTCATTCTCATCTTCATCGTCGTCATCAGTTTGCTCATAACCATCCATATCATTCTCAAAAGACTTGAAGATACCGTTTTGTGTTGCTTGCATGAAGGCCAGCTCTGATCTATGTAGGCCATCATTATTATCCATGGATAGTTTATCAAGAGGTATCGTTTCAAATCGAGGCTTTTCCTCTTCTTGTTGTACTGGATTAATATTACTGACCTCACATTGAGCTATAGATGATGGCTTCTCATTATAATTTATATGATTGTTGATTGCAAATCCTACCCCAAGCGCTGATATTCCAGCGGCGGCGGCGCCAATGGACCAGTTATCATTTAATACTGTTGATCCCACTGCTACTTTAGTAGAAGAGTGTATAGATGCAAGTAGCGGCCGTGCATATTGCAATCTTCGAGTTGCTTGATGGCTAAATAATTTTGTTGATATGTGTATCATTTTTAGTTGGTATCTTCTTATCTCCCGGATTGATTTTTTTACAACCACTGTAACCGCGGTCTATCTATGCACATATACGACCTATCATATAATACTAGCTGCGTTTGAAGAATAGTATTGCGCCGCCGTATACCCAGATGGGGTGTCAGTCGTAAAGATTTGTGGGATGAGGGAGTTAAATTACGTTTAGCGAGCGGGATGATGAGGGAGACGATGACGAATCGATTCATGAGATTGCTATCAACTTCATATTGCTTAGGAATTGATCACACCATTATGTTTAACTTCGTCTTCCTATTGGCTGCACTTTTATCTGCGGTGGAAGGATTTTCTCTCCCCACCGCCACCATACAACAAAGCAGATCATCATCGTCATTGAATGCAGTTAATGGCATATGGAACACAGCGGGGGATTTTGGTAAGGGCAAATTCAGATTCTATGAGGGATTAGATAGCTATATGAAGCCATTTCCGGGTAAGTTCATATATTTACTTCCTGTACATATACAGTGCATATATCTCTGGATATAACTTATGTTGTATGTTTACTTTACTGTTTCTGTGCATATGGATATAACTTATGTTTTCTTAAACCACTGCCACTACATATCGGCATTAATCTATGCCATACATACACATCAAACAACATTAGACGAAGACCGCGAGTTGTATCCAGAACAATTCAAATTGCCAAAGGGAGTATACGAGGTGCCATTAGCTAAACCTTGTGGGATATTGTTTGAAGAAATTGAACCAAATCGTGGAGTATACATTCAAGATCTAGTAGAGGGAGGTAATGCTGCGCGTCAGGGTATATTAAAACCTGATGACGTATTAATTGGTGTCACCGCTATTCAAATAGCTGGAGCAAAATGGGAAAGGAGACTAATTCCTGCAAGAAAGTTTGGGTTTGATTTAGTGGTAGGAGCTATCAGTTCGAATGAAGAAAAGTGGGGTTGCAACAATGTTATTCTTATGGTTGAGCGTCCAGAAGAGAGCAATAGAAAGGAAGTTGATAAGTTTCTAGAGTTCTTTGAACCACCTCCAGATACACCATGGAAACTACCACAGTGATAGAGCTATTCTTTTGAGGAGTGTTTGTGTTGTAAGATTAAAGAACTAAAGTACACCACCTCTATAATAAGAACATACCAAGTGATGAAACAAACCCGAATCATTAAAATTTATGTGTTTGTGAATCTTCATTGAAGACCCGAGTAAGATGGCTGATAATTACCCTAACTTTCCACTGCAATCCATTCCTAATAACCAACCAACATCCTTTAACTTTTTTTATACTGATATCTTTCCAGTTTCCTCGGCTATTTTTGCCTCGCTTACGAAGAGATGATATATTATTAACCAAAATTAATACCCCCCTTTTTCTTTTACCCCAATTCCACACTAAGCTTGACGAATAATTTGATCAACATCTCCCGGGGCAAAGATATTACGCCCATCATCCAATTCAATTTTGTATGGAGCCCATGAATTGGCAGGCCAGCTAGGTTCCCTATACCACAATTGTACTACTTTGCCAGGTGCCCATCCAGTTACCGGATCGGGACCAACACGACAAACAACAGTTTGACCAATATCAAACCGTAGCCGAGGCCTTTGCAAAATTTCTTCATCCTCCTCATCATCATCAAATGGTGGCCATTCGGCATCTTCTCCACGAGACCATGCACCGAGGACTTCATATGTTGGAAACTTTTCAAATAATATATCCTTTGTCACGTCTTTTGCTTCATGAGGATATCCTAGCATACCTCTTCCGCCACTGAATTTTGATAATATAATTTGTGATATTGATATTTATTTTGTTTGCCAATATTTTAAGATATGATATATAATTATATATTTGTTTGATTGCCATTGAAGCATTATTTCGGAGGGGTGTCATATTGCAATTAGTAATTATGATGTTAAACAACAAAGATATAAAATGTTGAGCATATGATGTGAGCATTATTTCGGAAGGGGGTATCTCTCGATTGCAATAATTCTATACACAATAAAAACATCAAACTAACACACCTTGGAAATAAAATACAAACAGCTACATCTATCGGGGCACATTCTGGATCACCACAAACAACCTCTTGAACTGACACGGTAACACCTCTCCTAATTTCAACTGGTATTGCCTCGATTACCCAACTTTCAATATTTGCATACCCCTCTCGACGCGCCTGTTCGGCTGATCGATCTTGGGCAATTGTATTATCATTTTTAGGTAGAAACATTGTTCTTCCTTTGTGTATATATATATTATTATTAGCCACTCTTTCTATGGGCTGATAGGTACCTAAGGTGATTGAGTAAGAAGTTGTGTTATAGTCTTTAAAGGGGTGCTTAACTCCCGGTGTTTGGCGATCTGGAACGGTCTTCTCATAAGAAACTATTTTTATCTAACTTAGTAACCTATAGTTTCCCCGATTTTTGAACGTAATTCAGCATGCCATTCACTAATGCACCATGTGCTAAATAGTCTTCATAATTACTTTGTATTAGTCAGTAATATAGACAAATAAACAATGTACGACGATTCATATCCCTCTCGACCATCGTCTCATAGGCGTCGATATTCTAGAACGATGGCGGCGGCTCACAATAATAATATAAGTACCCCAACCTCAAAGACAGAGACATGTATTGCAACACCACCGCAACCAGTAACTCCGGATGTATTATCAGAATCGCTAGTGTTTGAGTTTTTATATGGTATAATATTCTCAATGATACATACAGCATTGATGACTATCCTTGCACCTATATTGGGTGATGATAAGAAGAAGAGAAGACGAGAGTCATCAAAAATATCTCCGAAAGTTGATGTATCACCACAAGAAGTAGAGGAAGGGTCGTATGGTATACCACATCAACAACAGCAACAGCAACAACAATTTCAACCAGCAGTAGACAATAGCGATTGCATAAGCGTTGCATCCTACTCATCTCAGCATTCCTCAAGATCTCATACTCATCGTCATCCAACTACTATTTTAAGAAGAGGGTCAGATCCAAGTTCAGAGAAGAAGACTAAAACTGTTACATTTCCCAAAAGAAATGTACGTGCTCAGCCGCCATTAGGGCGTATTGGATTCAACAGTCAAAGATCTACTAGCTCATCATCATCTACTAACAGTTCGGGCAGCTCATTATCTTCAAATGACTCCGAGAGAAGAAGAGAGAGGTTATCTCGACCAGCGGCAGTAGCCCCTGTTGCAATGAGTACTAGAAGGCCACGTAGATCATCACCATTGAGGACAATGGTTACACAACGCATGGCACAAACTAGTTACTTTCTCGAGTGATTAGATAGTCTGAGTTAGAAGAACCCTAGGCAAGATGTGTGTTAGGATGAAAAAGATAGAGAGACGACAGAGCTTTGTGCATATAGGAAACAAGTTGAATGTCATGTTTAGAACATGACATATATCTGGTAGAGCTTGTTGTCATCTCAAGTTGTGTTGGTGGTTCAATATTAAGGATAGTTAGTAAGTTATTAGGAACAAATTAGACATAGCAGAGATCTTCTTTATGTTAAACTATCTTCATATCGGATTGGTGTCAGCTACAACTTAGCTCATAATTCAGAGATGTAGAATAGTTTCTACTATTATCTAAATCAGGTGTCACTGTATCATCTTCTTCACTGCTGCCTCCCAAGCTAGTATCAGGATTGCATTCACAGATTGAGCATAAAGGAGACCTAAAGGATACCTTTAATGTAGTTTGTGTTGGAAATGAGCTTCCAAATACTTCACGAGACTTTGCAATCTTATCATTCTCTATTGTATACAACATATGGATGAGAAAATCTTCTCCGTCTTTCTTATTTTCAACATGAAACTTTACATCTATCAAGTCGGACTCGAATGTGATTTATATCTGTACCTTTGCTCCGCCTCTATGGTAGTCAGCATGAAGTTTTCGTATTATAGCTCTACTAATACAACATTTGATAATATAATCTCTATTTTGTCTTATCACTACAATATGTAGACGTCGGTTGTGATGTGTTCTTCGGCTGAGCTCCTCGCTTACATTCTTCTTCGACTTGTACTTGACTTTTGTGGAGAGTTTGGTTGGTCGTTCTCGCCAATACTTTCACTAGATCTCTTCCTTGCACGCGTTGCCCGAGATGATAATCCTGAACAAGTAGTAGAAGCCAAAGAAGAAAGCTCGGGCTTGGGCTCGGGTTTGTGTAGGAGCTCTGGTTCACACTGGGACTTGGACTTGTCAACACAAAGAGTATCGGGATGCTTCTTAAGTTTATTAACAAGCTTTGGATAGTGTTGGAAAGCTTGCTCAGGATTGAAGACCGTCAATTTCTTCCCATCAACATGTCCATCCTCCTTCTCATGCTTACGGGTGTAAACACTTCCAATCATACAATCGAATGCTTTCCCTGCTAGAGCGTCAGTAGATGTTACCCCACTGTTATTTGCACCAATCGCTATCTTACACTTAGTCCAACTTGGACCAGTAATAATCGGTAAATGATTGTTGGCATCTGGTTCATTGCGAAATACAGATATAGCTCCTTTGCTCCCTGGACCACTTGTTACTTCACGAGCTACAAGTGCATCATAAATAGGTTTGTTAAATACATCACCAGGCTCTCCTGGTGAAACCTCAGGGTCAAAGAGATGTGCCCAGATCTTGATATCTTTGTCCTCCCAGTTCAATACTATCATCGGACCTGCCCGAAGCTTATCTTGGTTGATTTGCAAGACGGCTTCGCCGCGAACAAGTTTCTGAGCCAATACCGTACCTTTGGTAATAGTGATAATATCCACATTTGGATCTTCGTTTGTGTTAAGAAGAATTGGGCAATCAAGGGATGTATCACGTTGTTCAAGCAAACGTTTGATTTCAGGTTTTGGTGTTTGGCCTGGCGAACACTTCAGATTGAGGGTAGGCCGAAAGGGAATTACATAAATGTCTGATGGAAGGCCTCGACTTTGAGATAAGACAAGCTTTCCATCACCCACACTGGCCTCTGTCGGTGTGTCATGAACCCTCACTATAGACCACATCTCTCCTGCTGTCTTTGTAATGCGCACAACAGAATCGTCTGTTGGAGGTAAAGCCGTTGAGATCACATATGGTATTGGAGTCCTCCTACCTCGCCCGCTTTGTGTAGTAGCTCGAGATGTAGTGCATGTCAATAACTTGACATACTCGGGAAGATTTCGCTTGATATCAATCATGTTATTTGGAGATTGTCGGTTGCTAATCCCTATTGAACCATCTCGAAGTTTCGGTGAAGGATCTTGAACAACTAGGATGCCACTTGCGTGTTTTGCTAATCCATGAGGATCACGCACAGTACCATAGACACACCTATTCATGGCATATCCTGTGCCTCCTCCACCAGGAAGATAATTACGAAAGAACTCTCCTTGAACTTGTTCAAGCAAGAATGCCACAACATCACCATCACCTCGATAGCATTCAATCTGATGAACCTGCAAAATAGTGTCTTCTGTAGGCTCACCTGTTCCAACTACATGCACCTCCTTTTGACTGAAATGTTCCCCTGTACCCGATCCAGTAGTCTTGACAAGATAGGGTGAGTGCCCCTTTCTCCACAGACTAGCAGTCATTTCATTCCGCTTCGGCAAACCCGAATTAGGATCAGGCATGAACTTGCAAGCGTTTACAATAGCAGCATTATCTCGAACAGTACCATCTTCACGAATGATGAACTTTAGTGCAATTACCATGCACTGATCTTTAGCAAGGGTTATCATTTCATCAATTTGATCTTCTGAGATATTATCGGGAAGCTGCTTCTTCAATTCCGACATTCGACACTCGGCTGCATATTGGTATCTCTCGTATGCTACACGGTAGGAATCATCCTTATCAAGTGCCGTAACTCTTGCTTTATTCTCTTCCTTCAACCTATCGAAAAGTGCCACGGTCTCAACATACTTCTCTGGATCAGCACGTAACTTATTAACTTCATCGTCAAGCCACTTCTTCTCTTGTTCATATACTGCTGCCTCTCGTCGGATTCTCTCTTGCTTGGCACTCAGAGGTGCATCATCTACGGCCTCTTCCTCATCATCAAAGCTGAGATCATCTTCGTATGGCTGCTGCGTCTGTTCATCCAAGAACCCACTAGCAAGTCCAGCTGTAACTTGTGGACTCATGTTCAATCGGAGGAATGGGAACTGAGCAGCAATACCAGGAGGAAGTGGATGTAAGTTGGATACTTCATATCCATTCTCGGTTTTCTTGAATACTGGGTAGCCATACATGGTATAGTATGCCTTCAAGAGCATGTCTTCACTAAATCCATTTGGAAGTAAAAGTTGTTCACCTTCCTCGACCTTAAACTTTTGCTTCAATGCTGCCAGTACAGAGTCTAAAGTCTTGTGATCTTTAACAAGCTCGAGTGCAGTCTTGATACCAAAGCCGTCCACCCCAACAGAATAGTCATTCCTTTGGAGAATGTTCTGTAACACCAACATAGAAGGAGTGAAACCGACGAATCCCGACATATCGTCATTAAACAATCTCTGCTGCGTTACCTCCTGACCAGTGCCGTCTTTGAAGTTGAGCTTGAAGATTGTGTGTGGAGATCCAAGTGCAAGCATATCAGCATCTTCACTAATGATGAAACTTGCTAAACCATCCTCAACAGCTTGTACCATTTGGGCATCTGCTTC
>Ga0214478_100256_pt1 | contig 31229 bp, 14 predicted proteins | sample M1_20Mar14CPVII9_2_FD_178001 | JGI IMG/M metagenome (GOLD analysis project Ga0214478, IMG submission 178001) | Marine eukaryotic communities from Monterey Bay, California, United States - M1_20Mar14CPVII9sort6BwellD7 | ecosystem: Environmental > Aquatic > Marine > Unclassified | place: USA... | reverse complement strand
GGCTCCTTATCAACCGAGGAGTAAAATTGTTGTTCCTACCATTTCGTATTGAACAAGTTGCAGGCGCAGCCCCTGATCCATCCATCGATAATAAGATCTTTGCCGTCGAGGGTGATGTAATCAACGGAGAAGCCTCTCTCGTCCATCTAGTTGATAGTCACTTCAACCAGTTAACTCATCTCGTACAAGTTCCTACTGTTGCACACATCCAAACACAAATTGCCGCCGACAATAATCCTGATTTTATGATGGGTCCATATGATGCCAATGATGCCAGTACCGAAGCCGTAAAGACGAGACAAGTATGTATTATTCCATCCAAGTATGTTCCTCACTTCGGTCAGGAGATTACACCCCGTGCCTACTTTGCTGAAATCTACCCTCTCATCGAAGCAAATGGAGAAGTGGATGATATGGGGCCGCTGACTAAATACTTCCAGATTGCTATCACCCGTCAGACTGCTAATGATGATACATCCCTACTCCAAGTACCACAACCTTCCTGTCCACCCCGGAACGTAGCACTCTTGGAACGCAAGCAAGGTCTGTTAAAGTTGTTCCTCACCGGTCTAAATCATCAACCAGTTAATGCCGCGGGGGAAGCAGTTGCAGCTAGTGTGGCCAGTATTCGTGAGGTGATGGTGTCACAATCTCAGAAGGAGGAAGACCGCAAGGCCAAGAAGAAGGATTCCATCGTGGAGGATTTCATGGCTCATCGATTCATTACCCTACTCAACCTGTGTGGTATTAACCATGAAGCTCAATTGCCCACTATCTGGAAGCTGCTCGCCGAGGCCAAGGACAAGAACAAGTTGGGCATCCTAGAGGGAGCCATCCAGAAAGAACTGCGGGCTATGGGGCAAGCAAGATTGGCCGAAAAGTTTGTGTTGACTAGCAATTACCTCAACGACATCCTCTCATTGTACTGGGCCATGTCTACTTCCGACTCACTCGACACTGGAAGCATGGGAAATCCATTCATGTTGGGTGATACAAATGTGGAAAATCAGAAGATGCTGAATAAGTGGTTGGAGATGATCCAGAGTGGTGGAGCTGCACCTGATTTGGCGGCCGTCAAGCAACTGTCTCAGATGAAACTTAATCTACCTGGAGAGGATGATTCTTTACGTTACATCCTTCGCCTTGTTGCCGTCATGCGAGTTTGCCTTCCCTTGGGTCATCCTGCCACTACTTGGTTATATAAGCATCACAGTGATATGCAGGAGTTTGAACAAGAGTGGAAGAATCAGAGTGGTCATCTCGGGCTGAAGGGAGTGCTTCATCTTATCTGGGTTGGTAACCGACTCTCCCAGTACTTCAGGAAGCAAGCCGTGTCACGTCGTCTACTGTCTGTTTATAGTGAGCCCTCCGAGATTGTTGATAAGATTGAGCGTCAAGAGGATTGGGAGCCCCGTATCTCTCCCACCTGCATTAACCGTTTCAACCTCGGCGTCATGATGAAACTGGGTCAGCAATCTGATGATGCCACTGCTGCGACCGATATGTCTTCCTTAAGTGGTGCTAGCTCCCAGGGAACTGGTGGCACGCCCGGCAATGGGGGTACAAGTGGCGGTGTGTCTACTACCGGTGACAGGGTTGATAACACTTCATTCAACACGTCCCTTTTCTCGTCCTACAAGCAGAGTGCCGTTAAGTCCAAGGCATTGCGGAAGAAGATTGAAGGGGGGAAGCTCGAGAAGTTACCTGATTCCAAGTTAGGCATTCCCGATCTGAAAATGTGCCTGGCTTGGCACACCAAGGGTATGTGTAATACCAAATGTCCTCATAAGGCCGATCATGTGGCCTACACTGCGGATGAATTGGCACCTATGGTAACTTGGTGCAAGGACAATTATCACAAGGATGTCTGAAGTGTCGGCGGGGATAGTGTTGGCAGTGTACTAAATCTAAATTCTTCTTTTGTGTACACTGCCTCTAATCACACTACCCTATCGCCACCCCAATTGCCATCTAACCATCATCACAACACTACTCCATCTACAATTCTGTCATCCAAGCGGAAGGCCGCCTTTCCCGAGTTCGCTCCTGCATTAAAGAAGGCTGCCTTAAGTACTGTTCAGAAGCTACCGGTAGAATTAGGTGAGTACATTAAACGTGATGTGAAGTTACTGCAGCAACTGGGCTGGTCTCGTCTCGTCAAACAACGCCGCTCTCGCGGCGACTTCTCCTCTCTGAATAATGTACATCATCCTGCCAATCGCCTACTGAAGTTATTGAAATACCGAGGTGCTCCTGTTAAATGCTCTACATCCCCATGGTCACAACAACAGATCAGCCGCGCCATTAACCGTGGCCCGCACAAGTCTTGCTTCGAATATCTCGACTTTCTCAAGGAAGAGTTTGGTGATATGATTGCCAAAGGGCAATGGCTCGTCCTACCAGCTAGCTCCGTCAAGGATCTACCTGGCTTACGAATATCCCCACCAGGTGTTGTCCCCCAGCGCGGTCGTCGACCTCGTTGGATCTGTGACTACAGTTGGTCTGGTGTCAATCAAGATACACTTCCCCTAGCAGCACGAGAGGCCATGCAGTTTGGCCATGCCCTGGAGAGGATACTGAGAGAAATATTATTAGCCAATCCTGCCTTCGGGCCGGTGAAGCTCATAAAGGTGGATATTAGTGATGGTTTCTACCGTGTCGATCTAAATGTTGATGATATACCCAAACTGGGGGTTGTATTCCCCACTTTGGAGGGTGAGGAGCCCTTAATTGCCTTCCCACTGGTGCTACCCATGGGCTGGAAGAACTCCCCACCCATCTTCTGTACTGCCACCGAGACTATTGCGGATCTGGCTAATGCCCGGCTCCGAGCAAACGTGAAACCTGCAGAGCATCCATTAGATGAGTTGGCAGAATCAATACCATCGCCTTCACCATTAGATGAGACTACGTCAGACGCAGTAGAACCTCCGTCAGTACTTTCATCGTCATTACAATCATCCTCCCCGGCAGACGCAGGCGAAAGCCTACCTGCTGCTCGGGAGACATCCTTACAATCATCACCCCTGGCAGAAGCAAGTGTAAGCCTTCCTACTGCTCGGGATTCATCCATAGCTTCGGCTACTAAGCCCGTGTCTAAAGTTGATATCTTCGTTGATGACTTCGTCGGCATGGCCCAACAACATAGCAACAGCAGACGAGTCCGCTCCACCCTCCTACATGCAATTGATGATGTGTTACGTCCTCTTGACGATGCTGATCCGCCTTCACGACGAGAGCCAGTATCCCTCAAGAAACTACGGCAAGGAGACTGCTCGTGGGGAACAATCAAGTTAGTTTTAGGCTGGGTAATCGACACTGTGAACATGACCATCCAGCTACCACCTCACCGAGTTGAAAGGCTTGCCGAGATTCTTGATAGTATTCCAACCCATCAGCGACGAACCAGCGTGAAGAAGTGGCACAAGGTCCTTGGCGAGCTCCGTTCTATGTCGTTGGCCTTACCTGGTTCACGACATATATTTAGTACCATGCAAAATGCCTTATCACAGTCAAAGGGAGCGCGGGTTGCACTGAATAAGGGAGTTCATGATGCCTTGGAGGACTTTAGAGATATATATGCCAGTATTGCATCACGATCAACTCGCATTGCTGAACTCATACCACTTTTGCCTATTGCCGAAGGACATCATGATGCCTCCGGTAAGGGTGCTGGTGGAGTTTGGTTTCCTGCACAGCATGCCACCCCCCGAGAAGGATTTAAGGCTGGTATTCCCGTGGTGTGGCGACTTGAGTGGCCAAAGTACATTGTTGATAGGCTAATCACTGATAAAAATCCAAGGGGCACACTTACAAACTCGGACTTGGAACTTGCTGGTGGACTACTTCACTTGGAGGCTTTGGTTCAGACGTTTGACACTCGGGAACGTACAATTCTCTCTAAAGGTGACAACTTGAACACCACCTTCTGGGAGAGGAAAGGTAGTACTAGCACTGATAAGCCTCCGGCTTACCTCCTTCGTCTCTTTGGCATTCATCAACGTTACCATCGATACGTACCAAGATTTGACTACATATCAGGACCATCCAACCCAGTTGCTGATGCACTTTCTCGTGATTTCTGTCTCTCATGGCCTCAACTAACCACTTCTCTTGCTCCCCACCTGCCGAAGAACGGATCGCATCAAATTTGGACCCCATCCAAGCAGATCGTCTCCGCCGTGACTTCTGCACTGCTCAAGCGACGGTCCAAAAAGGAGTGTCTCTTGGTCGAGCCACCAATACCAACACAGCATGGGGAATCTGGCTCAGTTTCACAGCTGAGTTGGGCATCAGTCCCCTTCTCGAAGCCTTCGAAGATAAAGTATCAGTCCTTCAAATCTTTGCAGAACGAATACGTACTGGAGAACTTGCACCCAACGGCTGTCCAATCCGGGCTAGATCGGTTGAAGATTACGTACGGTTCATTGGCCAGACGTTCCTCCACATGGGGGCCAAAGATATACGCTTAGATTCATCTGGAAATATGGATTTTCGACTCAAGAGGACGTGGGCTGCATGGAAGAAAGAAGACCCTCCACCCAACCGAGTGAAGCCAGTGCCGATCAGAGTCATCCGTCACATAGCCAACCTTGCACATTCTTCAATTGACATTAACAATCACTACAGAGCCACGGCTGATATGATTATTCTCGCCTTCTTCTTCCTGCTACGCCCAGGAGAGTACATAGATAGTAACAGTGAATCCTCACCCTTCCGACTTGAGGATGTACAGCTTTTTATTGGGGATGCCCGACTTTGCCTTCAAACATCTCCCCCTGAACGACTACGACGTGCTAGTTTCGCCTCCCTCACCTTCACTAATCAGAAGAATGGAGTTAGAGGAGAGGTTATTGGATTAAGCCGAAGTGGAGACCCCATCCTATGCCCAGTGAGAACTATCATCCGGCGTGTGTTATATCTACGAACCAACAATGCACCGCCGTCGACACCCTTGGCACGAACATACAACACAAAAAGAGTCACAGCAGCATCAATTACAACAATGCTTCGAGAGGCAGTTGCCTTCTTTGGACCTCAGATTGGCTTCTTACCTTCAGATGTCTCAGCCCGGTGTCTCCGAGCTGCTGGTGCTACAGCCCTTCTGTTGGGGCGAGTCGATACCGATATCATCAGTCTTATTGGACGCTGGAGATCGGATGAAACGTTACGCTATCTCCATGTCCAAGCCTACCCCTTGATGAAGGACTACTCCCGAAAGATGCTAAATGCTGGAGACTACACCTTGATTCCGAATCAACATGTGCCTCAACATTAATTACTACAAACAACCAACAATATTATTCCTTCGGTAGCCGTCTTAATTGCCCACTACCCAAGGACTCCGTCAGCCGTCTTAAGTGCCCACTGACGGAAAATATTACATTGGTTTAGTACTCCTCCGTTAGCCGTCTTAATTGCCCGCTACCCGAGGACTCTGTCAGCCGTCTTAATTGCCCACTGACTGAGAACATTACATTGGTTAGTATTCCTCCGTTAGCCGTCTTAACTGCCCGCTACCCGAGGACTCTGTCAGCCGTCTTAATTGCCCGCTGACTGCAACCATTACCCACCCAACCCACCCTGTTATGGAATATGGCGGACAATGGCACACTGCCTAACCGACTGTGTGTGCCATTGGAGGCACAAGAGGTGTGGCTTTACTAGTAAAGTCCCCCTTTTTGCCAATACCTTCGCTATTAGCTAGTTTAAAATGTCTGGTGCCTACATGAAAGGTACCGAGCGCCTGAGCAACCAAAGTGGCGTAGCCACTGTTGTTGCTCAGGGCGTTGGGGACTTGAAGTGCTTATCAATTCAGCGATGAGCCTTTCTAACGGATAACGAAAAATTGTGACAAGAAATTGAGAGAAGAGCCCAACGCTCATCATCAACAATTCATTGAGCTCACTTTTGTTAGTTTTCCTCTAACACGTTGTATCGCTAAATTATTTCAGTCTAAATTTTGTTGTATCGCCAAATGAATCATAAAATCTTTTTCATTCAATAAATAAATTATAATTAGTGGTGTTTATTGTACTGTAGAAGTAGCTCATAACAGTCCTCACTCTACCCAATATCAAGCCCACAATAACAGGATATACGGTCGGTGCCTTTTATTCATTCCAATTCATATTAAATTATCCGCCGCTACAGTCCGAAACTAAAATAAAATATGAAGGTGAGTAGTAAGATATTTTCTCTTCAATGTTGCAATATCTAATTGATAGGGTTGCAACTACTACCCATATCCATTGCATACATCTTTATCATTGTTTAATGTCGTATCATTTGTTTATCTCACTCGTCGTCTTTGTGTTTATATAATCATACACCCAATAAAATATATCAAATATCTTTCTACCTCCTCACAGATCGAAGAGGTACAATCAACAAGTAAGGCCACAAGAGTGTCTGCACATACACATATCAAAGGATTAGGATTAGATCCACAAACAGGTGTAGCGGCACCAATTGGTGGTGGATTAGTTGGTCAAGAAAAGGCACGTGAGGCATGTGGCTTAGTTGTGGATCTAATTCGATCACGTAAAATGGCAGGTAGGGCATTATTATTGGCTGGTGCCCCCGGCACTGGCAAGACTGCATTGGCATTGGGAGTTGCACAGGAATTAGGCCCCAAAGTACCATTCTGTCCAATGGTTGGATCAGAGGTATTTAGTTCAGAAGTGAAGAAGACTGAAATATTAATGGAACATTTCCGACGTGCAATCGGCTTGCGTATACGAGAGAATAAGGAAGTATATGAAGGGGAAGTTACAGAATTATCAGTCGAGGAAACTGAAGATCCATTGGGTGGATATGGACGTAGTATTTCACATGTATTAATTACACTCAAAACAACAAAGGGTAATAAAACTCTCAAACTTGATCCATCTATTCATGACGGGTTATCAAAAGAAGGTGTAACTGTGGGAGATGTCATGTATATTGAAGCAAATTCAGGTGCCGTGAAACGTGTTGGTAGGAGTGATGCATATGCTACTGAATTTGATTTAGAGGCTGAGGAGTATGTACCACTCCCAAAGGGTGAAGTTCATAAAAAGAAGGAGGTTGTACAAGATGTTACATTACATGATTTAGATGTTGCCAATGCCCGGCCACAGGGTGGTAAAGATGTAATGAGTTTGATGAATGCAATGGGCAAGTCGAAGAAGACTGAAATTACTGAAAAGTTACGAAATGAAGTAAACCGTGTTGTTAATCGATATATTGATCAGGGTGTGGCAGAATTAGTGCCCGGAGTACTGTTTATTGATGAGGTTCACATGCTTGATATTGAATGTTTCACATATCTCAATCGATCGTTGGAATCGACACTTTCACCCATTGTTGTGTTTGCCACAAATCGCGGTGTTTGTCAAATACGTGGTACCGACATACTTGCTCCACACGGCGTTCCTGTTGATTTATTGGATCGTATGCTCATTATTCGTACATTACCATACAATGCCGATGAGATGGTACAAATTATGAGCCTCCGTGCCACAGTTGAGGGGATTGAGGTGGAGGAATCAGCACTTCGTATGTTGAGTGATATTGGTGCTAGAACATCGTTGAGGTATGCAGTTCAGATGTTAACACCAGCAAGGATTGTAGCCGAAACATCTGGAAGGACTGCAATCTCAGATGTAGATGTCAAAGAAGTGGATAAACTGTTCTTGGATGGTAAAGCTTCCGGTCAAATGCTCTCGAAATCAGAGGGATATATGCAGTAGAAAGCGCGAGATCGATGGCCACTCTTCTTGATAGTAGAAAGCCCTTCATTTGGTATTCAAATCATAATAGAAATCACAAATACGATGAACTGCTCATTATGTATTATTTTACTCAAATAACATATCATTCGGATCGGGATATAGTAGCCTAACTATTTCTCTCTTTTCTACTTCTACAATTCGTCCAGTACAATCATTGAGACCATATCCAATCAATGTACTTGACGCGTCGTCTGCCTTCTCGATGAATGAAGATACGAACGACATCTGAGGACAATCAAACGTGATATTGTTTTGCAATAATGGTCGATTATATGTCAGTTTGGAATGAGGATTGAATGTACCGCCCTCTGTCGGTGGAAGTTTTTTCTCTTCATATGGAGCATGAGCAAGACAGAAATATCCAGAACGAGCTCGCACTTTAAAGGGTGGATATGGCTCAAATGCATAGAATAGAGAAACGTAGTGAGTATGTGGAACTCGATCCTTCTTTTCTTGTGGTACATTGGCTTTACTATACCACGGCTTCCAGGTCACTTTAGTATGTCCAAGACCGACCAGTAATGATTCATGCTGATCTTTCTTTATGCCACCAGCATTCAATTCATCAGCCGAGAATGATACACAACAGGCACCTCCGTGTGCCGACTCTTTAAATGGAGCATCTTGACCGGGGAACCAGGCAGGATGAGCATCCACTGTCGAGAAGCTAGGCAGTGGAGCGCCATCACTCTCGGTCGTATTGCCAACTTCTTTAACAGCACGCATATTAACTCTGTCTATTTTGAATTTGCGTCTCTTGTTAGTACCTGGTTTCCATATCCTCTCAAACACTTGTTTCTTCTCCAGTTTGTCGTATTCCTCCGGCAGTATTTGTTGGACATGATGAGGAAAGATATCAAGCTCAGCGAAAATTGAATCGGGTGCATTTGGATGTGTATTGTTTGATATTCCAAACAAAGCATAGTTCTTTCCATATACTCCGCCACTCCAGATTGTATTAAACTGCCGCATTAATGTAACTTGGAGATTGTCACCACCATAGAGATTATCAAGTCTACATGGTTTCTCAAACCACCCCAATTCTCCAGCTTCCTTTACAACATTGACACATGTATCAACATCTCTTTTGTATGCCTCATCGACATAGCCTTTACTCCTTAATTCCAATCTACTAACAATTACTGTATCAGCATTAATATGTAAATAAATCTCATCATTCAATACAAATAAACGATAATCCATAAAGGTTGGAGAAGCCTCGACAATCTTTCCTGTCCTTTTACTTTCCATGTCTCGTTTCAAGTCTAACTGTGTATCAACTTCTATAACTACTTCATAATTTGGTATGATTTGATAATTCTCGTCCAGAAGAGCTAATCCTAAATGATTAATGGATGTATGATATACTGCTGTCCAAACATCTTTGGGTAAATCTGCATATACCTGTGTTGAGAAACAGTTGTTTGCTGGTGTGACTCGCAATGACACGAGATATGTAGCCTCCTTAGGTAACTTATCCTTCATCTTTGATGGTATAACAACTAATCCAGGATTATATTCAAGTAAATAATCATTACTTGTATTATGTGACTTTGCATAATTATACTTTTCTTGAAAGTATATACCTATATCTTTAAATCTTGATGGTGGTATACGTCGTTCGTTTGGTATTGATGATAATGATAATGTTGTTGGATTTATATTAGTTGGATAACTACGATCGAATCTCCAATACTTTGCTTGATGTTGAGATGAAGCTGAAGTAGCGTTGTTGCTGCTATCGGTGTAGTGTTGATAACATGTGTCTGGATTACAAACATCACAAGTTTGACTTTCTCTTCCTAACTTTTTAGCTGCTTCTAATATACTTATTTTGGACTTTTGTACCTCTCTTTGCATGATTGTATAACATGGTCGAGAATCAAAGTATGAACGTGTGCATGCACCACATATCGGTGATGTGATATAATCATCTTTGGATTGTTTTCTTTTAGCTGTGGGCAGACGTCTCTTTCTTTTTGATGACGATGAGAATGATGATAAGAAGAGATCATGTGGTTGATTTATATCGCGTGTATGTATAATTGCAAAGTGCCATTGTATACACAGAATCAGTATGATTGCAATACTGAGTGTTGTTGTTACTCCATTTCGTTTTAGCCAACTGGTTTGTTTTGACTTTGATTGCAAATGGTATATACCGTTCTTCTCATCTTTGTTCATCTCTATTAATAGTAAATAGTAGTACCAACAACTTATTGTTTTATTTTTTATAGAATCAGTATTGCAATGTTGTTTACTCCTAGCTATAACTAATCTCTCGGCGGATTCTAATGCATACTACTTTGTCTATCACTAGCATACTACTTTGTCTATCACTAGCATACAAGTAAACAGTGCTGGCCAACAACGCTGAAGACAATACAACAACATTCAAGTTGCCCACATGGTTCAGTTATTATCAAAGACTCCCGATTACAATCTCATAGCTCTACTTCTTTAGCCGTGTTACTATCGATTGCTGATAGGTATTTCCACGCAATATACCCGCATATAACTACCGATAGCATTAGCGGTGTATATATTTTCAATCTGCAGTACGTCCATTCGATATAAGGAGGATAAAAAGAAACTACAACATCAAATATCACAACCGACCATGTCAATGAAGAATCGACCAATATGGATAGCTCTATCCTCTCTGTATCTATCTGCAGTAGTAATAACTGCATCGTCCTTTTCTAAACCTCATCCAAACTCCAAGCTTAGATTGAAACAAGTTCTTGTGGTGCATCGTCAGTATGTGCATATCATAATATGTGTTTGCTTTTTGTGTTCACTGACTCATAATATGTTTGCTCTTTTGTTTGTACTGATATATGATGCATAAATACTGATGTTTTACATCTCAATTGCATAAACACAGTGGAGACAGGACTCCTATAACTCCAATGAAAGACGAGAAGTATTGGGAAACTCAATTACCAGAACCTCATATACTAGATGGCATAGCAAAAGGCACACAACTTATAAGACCTCCTGAAGGTGGTCCTAAAGCACATGGAGCAGTAGGTCGAGGTCCATTCGGTCAATTAACATTAATGGGATTATTACAAATGGTTAGTTTGGGCGAGAGATTAAAAGAGGAGTTGCAACATATACATGATCATAGTGATGATGAGGATGATAGTCAATTTATCAACAAAGGTCGACTCTTTACAAAAGACAAACCATTACATCCATCTAGAGTAAAGGTCATGAGTACAGACTTTCCACGAACTATACAATCTGTACAGGCTTTATTAACTGGCATGTTTGATGAAGAACACAATACACCAATTGATATTGATCTGCAACATACAAACAACTACTTCATACCAGATCCTCAACCCCGACAGTCATCAGAACAGCTCAGACTTGAAAGTCATCTTTCACAGCGACCACATCTCTTGGAGAAAGAAGAAGAACTGAAGCATTTGGCACATAGAGTAACAAACGAGTTAGAAGAGCATCTAGGAGAGGGTGCAGAGGGTGTATCTTTTGGTATTGGCGAAGAGAAGGAAGATACAGAAGAGAAACAACCATTGTCATGGGCTCAACTAGCTGAACTGCTGGTATGCTTGCAATCACGTGACTTATTACCGTCTTCATTAAACGAAGATGACGTCAAGACAGTAACAAATCATGTTGCTTGGAGATGGTTTGAGAATCTGCGTCATCCAGTGCTTGCAAAAGCTGCAATGTGGCGCTTTGCCGATAGATTGGTTGATTCATTAGAGCGGAAAGTTAATGAGGGAGTTACTCATCATGACAATAGTATGGAGACAGCGGCAGAAGATAAGTGTGCAGAAGAGCCATGGTTATGTCTATTCAGTGCTCATGATAGTACATTGATTGGTTTACTTTGTATTTTACAACTAGAGATGCCGTCGGTTTGGCCAGAGTACGGCTCGGCATTAAAGGTAGAATTGATACAAGAGGAAGAAGATGATAAAGTTGTTCAACACTGGGTTAGATTTAGTTTAAATGGCCAAGTTCTCAGATGTCTATGGTTGCCCGATAACGACGGAAAACCATCAGCTTTAGTACCTTTAGAGAAACTTGCAGATATGATACACGATGAACATCGGCTTTATGAAGATGATGAGGAATCAGAGCTAAAGTATAGTTGGAGAGACGGTCAACTGACTGAACATTAGAGCTAAGCTTTACATAACAAAATGTACATCTAATTTGCACGCCGATACCCGTTAAGGTCATCATAGCCAAGTATTTGAGCTAGGTCGATCTCTTGTCCAGCTTCTAATCGACGTTCTAACTCAATCAACTTTGCTACGCCTTCCACCATTACATTAATGAGATGGACTTCGCTTTTGCCTAGTCTTTCAGCATTCGAGATGTCGAATACTCCAGTGTAGTGTCTGTCAGTTTCACCATACTTGCCTCTAACTTCCAACTTTAGTCGTTCTACTAACTCAAAGAATCCAGGCAAACGACCGAGGTTTGTAAGCCTAACATGAACACTTGCTCTCATTGACGTTCCGACATTCGTTGGACAGCTGGTTAAGAAACCTAATCTAGGGTCATATGCAAAATGCCAATTTCTCTTTGCCAACTCCCGTTCTAATTCTCGTATGCCATTCATGAGTGTTATGAATACTCCTTGAATGTCACCCCCATTTCTAAGACACATGATACGCAGGTGATCTTCCTCATTTACCCAAATCATAAAGTCAGGAGTTTGTGTTTGTAAATTGGTTACATTGGCATATAGTGCACGACCGTCAGGCCAATCACGTCCCAATCCGCTCGCAATTGTCCATTCATTTGGGTTGTCAAATAATATATGTCGTTCAATTAAATCTAGATTCTGATCATTTGACATTGATAATACAGGAAGATACGACCCATGTGCCAAGTTTGTACCCTGAAAGTTCTTTGTACAATCTTTTATAAGTCGTTCAACTTTGCGCCGTTCACTTCGAGACATTGTAGGTGGGAATTTGATACCATCTAGACTCCGAGCTACACGAATTCGAGTACTTAATACATACTTGCCCTCCGGATCTACCTCTCGATTAGTAACTAGACGGGGATTGTTTATAATTGTCGAGTGACGACGTAATGCAACTTTGGCTTTTGATGCGATAGTTTCAACATTACGACGGGATGGTGTTTGGGCTAGATTGGATGATGTTGTATGTGTACCATTTTCTGCTGATGATGGTACTGATGATGGCAATGCCACATATTCTACACCTTCCTCATCCAACAAAAAGGATGAATCATCATTGTCAAAACCATCTTCGTCGGCACCATTTGATTTCATTACTCCATAATTATCATCATCATTCTCATCCTGTAGAGGCTTTGGCTTTGTGATATGTTCTGGTACCTTTGGTTGAAAGTAGCCTTGCTCAGGTAACTCTGGATCACTCCACTCTTCGAACCTTCCATCTAAGCCATGATATTCACTAATGATTGGATCCATAAGATCACTAAATACATTATAACATTCTGCATCACCCACTAACACACCCACTCGCCTAGGTGGATTTGCTCCAATTGGCAACGCCAATCCAGCTCGTATAATATCTTCAATTGATGTACCATAAGATGTAGTCAAATGAGATAACTTTGACCATACCTGTGGTGTTAAATACTTTCGTAGAAGTGAATGATGATATGGTGTAAATGCTGGATAGGAATCTTCTTCCTCTTCTTTAACTTTTGGTGGAGATGGTACCTGTGATCCTGGATAATCATCATCAACTTCATTGTCATCATCGTTATCATCTTTATTCTTCTTGTGGCCACTTAAACTCCGGGCTGTTGGGAATGATTTAGATCGAAAGCCTGATCCTGATAAACTTCTTGGTGTTTTAAACTTTGCCTTTTCCATCCTTGTAGCTACAGCTAGTGACGCTGATCGTTCAGCTGATGCATCACTGGTTGCTAGTATCATTTGAGGTGGCATATTAACATTTGAGTGTGTTTTGTTCTTTGCAATTGTATTCCTATGCCTATGTACAGGATGTGGAGAAATCATTTGAGGCGTTGAATACTGTATTTTGTTCTTTGCAATTGAAATTGTATCCTTCCTACTGCTTTGCACAAGATGCGGAGCATCATTATTAGCCACCACATCAACATCGCTTTCCTTATCAGTATCAATATTTGTTGTATAGGAAGAACCAACAACTCCAGCTGCAATACCACCAAGCACAATAGCAACCTTTGAAGAAGGATGAGAGGCTAATCTACTCATATAATTTGGTGGCATCTTCATGTTGCTAATTATCTAATCTGTATCCACTGACGCCGACCGCCGACGACCACCGACTAAACTAACTTAAAGAATAGCTTGAGGTGCTCTACTAAAACACAGCTTATATATTATCTCCACGACATATCACAAGAGTTGAGTGTTGAGTGTTGAGTGGAGAGATAGTATCACATGTAGATTTTACCTAAATATCATTTATTTTGAGAACCACATTGTGGTATGTTCCTTTATCATTTATCGTTGCTATTGATTGTTAGTTGCAAATAGGGAAGAAGAAGATGGCGACACAGCTCCCTATTATATGCTGTAGAGGCCTCATACTTCTCCTGTGTGCAGTCGATATATGTGCATTCCATAATGTAATTGGTCAGCGACAAATAAAGTATCAAACCTCTGCTCTTCAAAGTTATGTTGATATCGATGAAAATCAACCTCGTGATATGAACTCTTTGCAAGAGTGGTAAGTTTAGAATTGCAATATCGTGTGAATTTTATTTATATCATATGAATATGTATGATATCGATATCATTTCTCTTCTCTAAAAACTCATCTCTCATAATTCTGTGCACATCATGTGCACAATTTACTACTTCATACTTCTGTAGGGCATATAACTGCGGAGAACAACATGCAGAAGGGATACAATTAACATGTGATGATGGATGGGGTTTAGATTATTATCCCATGACATCAGAAGCTGTAGCTGCGGGTACCTGTGTCATGTACGTTCCTAGCAATATGTTCCTCACATCATATGGAGCTAAACAAGAGTATGGACAACAAATCGAGGCTGAGAAATTAATACAATCATTAGCCGGCGCAGATCAGTTTCCTTTATTCTATCTATTTCTAAAGTTAGTTGTTGAATATGAACAGGGAGATCAAAGTGCATGGTATCCGTGGCTGAATAGTTTACCAAGGACTTTCAATAATGGGGCAGCCATGACACCGAGCTGTTATGATTGCCTACCTCCACTTGCCGCCAAGCTTTGTATGGAAAAGAGAGTACAGTGTATAAACTGCCGACAAGCACTCAAATCAATAGACTTTGTTAGTGAGGAAACAAAGAGCAATGAAGAGTTATTGAAATGGATTTATAATGTTGTCGAGACACGAAGTTTAGAGATTGATGGAGAGCGTATCATCATCCCAATGGCTGACATGTTCAATCATGATAGTGCCGGGCATGAAGTGGAAATATCATACGACGAAGAGGGATCTGCTGCCATTTATTCCATAACTGACATCCCCGCCGGCTCTCCATTGCGTATTAGTTATGGAGATTACTATTTGACAAATCCATCTGCTACGTTTGCGAAGTATGGCTTTATAGACGAGAGCTGTTCATCAACATTTTGCAAGATGATGGACATAATACCCTCAACAGAGCTCAGAAATATTGGGTTATCTTTTTCTAGGATGTTATTCTACAATACTGGAGAGGTTAGCGAGGAAGTATACGATGTACTGCTATACCAAATACTATCAGAAAAGTCACCAACAGAGAAGAAAGAGTTCTACAATGCCTGTATAAATGGAGATGAACAAACCAAAGCAGCCTATCATCAACAATATCTGGGTGATACAATGGGCAAATTGAAAAAGCATGTGGATACATTCCTGAAGAACTTGGACGAGCTTGACGAGAAGGCATCAAGGAAAGATCCTAATACTCATACTAGACTTCCCTTAATAATGGCACACAATAACTTTGTAAGGCAAACATTTATGAATGCCAAGGTACAGATCGATCCTGTCGTGAGTCAATATCAAGGGTTTGAGTTACTTCAATAGATAGAAAGAATGGTAGGGAGTATCAAGCAGCAACTAGTGTAAAGTAACACCTATGAGTAGGCAATAGGTTAGGTTTATACTATTGTATTTACATTATGTACATCTATACTTCCTAAACAACACACAAAAAGAGCAGCACTAATTGTTATTTTCATCTTGCAAATCGATGACAAGCAGTCCTTCACTGCCGTTTCTTCCGTCACTACCAATCAGATTACCCGTCTTTGTATTGCACATTATAAACCGTTCATTAGCAGATAATAGTATTGAGTCATAGTACTCATTTCCTCCTAGACCAGCATGTCTTATTCGATTGACAAACTTGATGCGCTTTTCATCATTTAAGTTGATAACTCCACCCGATTCCTCGTTTGTCTTTGAGGATTCTTTCTTTGGACTTGAGGTTGGCATTCTCTCTCTATCAAACTCGTCTTGATCATAACGAGTGTTTAATACATGATATACAAGAAGGATCTGACCGATATGGTCTTTACCATAAACAATAATCTTTCGACCATCGAAGGTAACCTCAGGACTGCACTGAGCTGACAGTGGCAAATTGATCATGGCAGTGATGCTGAATTGCTCATTGATGCCGCTGTCTTGGCGTTTCTCACTTGAAATGGTACCAGATTGCCACAACAAAAGAGTGGTACCTACCTCTGAACTTCGCTGCTTTGTAACAAACCCACACTGATCAACGGGCGTGTGCTTTGGGAGGTAAATGTGTGATATCTTAGTCGTCGGATGCTTGTGAGGTACCTCTTCGTCTACATTGTCATCAAGCAGAGCTAAATCATCTCGCGTCTCTGTCACGGTATTAAATTCAATATTACTGGGTTTGTCATCCAACTCAGCATCCTCTAATGTTGAAGAAGCATGTCTTTCGCCCATCGTCTTGGAACGATGCCTCTTCATGAAAGACTCGTGCACACTCAAGTTTTGAAGCCGTCGAGGCTTCGAACTGGTGCTTGAGTCTACATCTGTCTTCCAAACCTCAACAGTACCGCAATTAGTTCCAACTAGAAGAGTCTTTCCAGTAGGATCGACGGAAAAGGAGCACACTGGATATTGAGCTACTATACATGCTTCTGGACTTGGAAAGTATGAACGAATCGACTCGAGAGAGGATGGTGACTTATCATATCGAATAAGAGGTAGACAGTAGATTGTGTTTTGTAATCGAATTGATGTCCCGTCGTCATTTACTATTGAGTCAAGATCCTCTATATCGATCAACTGTTGATTGTTCATATTATGATCATCTCTTCTCATATCCATGTTGGTGTCTTGGTCAAATGGAGAAGACTGGAACGCAGCGTATAGCTTTTGATTGTTGGCATCAATATCAAGAAAGTAGAATGACCCTGCTACTCTACACACATACTTGGTATCATATGATGAACCGGGGCATTTATCTGAACCACTTTCAAAGTTGCTCCATGCGAATATTTCTGTGCACGACAACTCTTCTTCACCATGATTGTCTGATTCCATTTCCAATATTCGGGCTGCTCCTATCACATTACCAGCTATAGACTTATCAGTCCGTAGAGCAATGTGTGAATCAACTCCTACCCAATCTACAGTAACATTACCTCTTCGATGCTGATGAGCAGCAAACGGGGTTGCTTCACCAAAATACTCATTCAGATCCAAGTCAAAGTAGTCATTAACTGAGAAGAGAACTTGCTTGGGAGGAGTATCATACATCTTGTAGTTCATACGATTGTGTATAGCTTCACCTGCTATTACTTCACTCCTTTCATCTGGATGATCATCAACCTCATCCGACATGGTTCGTTTCTTAACGATGTTATCACTTGCATCTTGGAGGCACTGTTCCATTAATTTCTCATCACTGCCGATTGCATTATCGAGTACACTAGCATGAACTTCAACTGACCCCGAGAAGGGATTTAAAAGAACATACTCTGTACCTGTTGAAGTAGATGTTAGACAGAAGGAATCACAAGCAAACTCAACAGGTGGAGGATCTTGATTCAGAGCATTATTTGCAACTTCTTCCGCTTCCTCTTGATCCACATCCATCTCTATGTCAGAGTCAACATCTGTATTGTCCTCATCTTCCAAGTAAGAGAAGATCATATCATTATCATCATCCCCAGAAGTAGAGGTAGGTGGATAGTGCATCATATTAGGAGGCACTAACGGTACAAAGTTGAACAATCGATTGGGTAACGATAAGCACTGTTTTGTACTCGTAGATTTACCACTCAGATTTGACCATAATGCTTTCCTTTCACGGATTGCAGACAAATAATCTATACTACTACCATCACTATTACTGTTATCATCAATAGGGGCAAAGTTGTGATTCTTAAATACCTGTTGCCATAGATCCAAACAACAACTGCCAGAATTATTATTGTTCTTTTGTATCAGTATACTGTTGTTTAGAGAATTTGTGAATCGACGCCGTAGAGTGGCGGAGGTTCCTTGTGTAAAGTATACTAATGATGATAAATCTGCATAGGATAATATCCTTAGGAGTGTATCATCATCTAGATTTGTTATATTGACCATATTGTAGACGTAGTTGTTGTCAATTTGTAAATTGAAATTGAAGTATCTTAGAAGTATCGGAAGAAGAATATGTAAGATTTAGGGTGGGAAATTCGAGACCCTTTTTTCAGATAACCTATAGAGATATAGCAGTACACTTGTGCAATATATACCAGCGCCGCGTCCTCCTTTAATAGGGCCAGTAGTCGTACGTCGAAGCTTTGCTTGTGTTTTGTCCCTTGTTGTCAAAAAGAACAAAAAATCGAAATAACGAACTTGAGTCAATACGGAAGATTCGCCCACATGTATTGAACGAAGTACGGTATTTTTGGTTCCGGTGTCCGGTGTCCGGTATCCTCATCAAAACTTTGAGTGAGTTAGAAGTTAGAAGTTAGATAGTTAGTTGGCAAGGAGAGGAAATGGTTGCAATATTACTCTCTGAGGATCGGGGACGCTTATATTCTCACCCTCATATATTGTCTAGATAGTATAGAATAATTGGCGTTGCAATATTTTGTCTATGAGGATAGAGATACAGGCATAAATTGATACTCACATCAGACATCAAAATTTGAGATTTTGCACATGATAATTTATTGCAATTGCATTAGTGTCGAGGTACCATATTGTATCAGCTTATTAGCTTTATACATACACTAATTTATCTTTCGATTAGGTTAAACTGTGATACTTTAAAGAGTTCAGTAAGTTGATACAAAAAAGTACAAGTACTAAGTACTATCATGAGCGACTTTCCAATTGAAGGATATGGATGGTCAGACCCTACAGCATCAATCAATGATGGCAGTGGAGGTAGTAGCAGCAGTATCGTTGGTCCATCTAGAATGGTTGGTGCCAATGGAAGTATAAGACCACCAGGATACGGAGGAGCAACTTACAGTAGCACATCTCAATCAAATTCTACAAACAAAATATCAACACCAATTGATCCACTAATAAAGTATCTAAAGAGAGAATATGCATCCTCGGCTGGACCGCAAGATGTATTGGCTTCAAGTATATCTGTACGAGATTTAGAGTTTTTATTAAATGAAACTACAGCAACATCGGCCAAGTCCTCTTCGTCTGTTTCTACAGGAAGTCAGTCATCTATGAAATATACTAGTTTACGACGACAGATTACCCCATCACAGAGTAGATTGCCACCTCCTGTTATCAGTATGACCGACACAAATTCCATTGGTAGAGGTATTAATGAACGAGATATTCCCTTGGTTAACATTGATACATGGGGAAGATCTTCCTCTTTAGATACAGACAATAGTAATGATATCAATCAGCAGCAACAACAGGAACAACAAGACGGGTTCAATCCTTCTATATTTGATAGATCAGCAACACCATTAGCAAGTGGTGCGGGCGGTACACGTCCATCACGTGCATTATCGACTACATCTCTAAACCATCCAGAACAACATTCTGCAATGCATATAGCCGCTACACATCATGCACAACAACAACAGAAACGAAGATCACAAATGCCAAGCTTTTGTTTTTCATCACCATCTCATATTGATAATTTATTACAGACTACACCATACCTACGACATTTATCGATTACATCCACCGACATGTCTGGAGAGGGAAAGTATGACGAATCCAAGAATATATTTGCACAATTATTCCAGGGGAAGAAAGGTAATGGAGATAATGGTGCCAGTGGTGGAAGTAGAGCTTATGCCACTGATTATCATACTTCAGTCATGCGTCAGAATGCCAATCGACGTGCATCTCTTGAATTAGCATCCTTCATGAGGTTATTATCAAATGAAACGCCACAAGAGACATTTGACGCTGTTGAAGCAGAGGTATACTCCAAGGTATTTGCACTTGTACATTCCAAGGCTGTTCGATCAGATGATCGATTGGCGGGTGTGGCGGCTCTTGATGCACTCCTGTCAGTACCCTCGGCTGATGAAGAGCGTAGGGCAATTCGATTTGGTAATAACTTGAGTAATGGGCTCAAGTCAACTACTTTTACTGATTATGAGTTCCTACATGCGATTGCACGAGCCTTGGGACGGATGGCAATGGGTGCTGCCAATATTGACCGAGTTGAGTTTGAGATCGGTCGTAGTTTGGAATGGTTACGATCTGATAGGAGTGATAGACGATTGGCAGCTGTATTGGTCTTGAGAGAACTGGCAAGATGTGCTCCCGCGGCGTTTTATAGTAAAACACAGAATGTAAATGTACATCATCATGCTTCTGTTACCAATGCAGGACCAGCCCCATCTGCTACTCACTTGGCCGGATTGGGAGGTACAAATGATTTCCTTGACAATATCATGCCCGTATTGAGAGATCCACAGCCAATTGTACGAGTTTGCGCTGCCGACGCTTTATCAGAATGTCTTGTGATATTAATGAATCGGCAGCAACATCCGATGATAGCACCATTGTGTACACTCTTTACCAAAATGATGGAGGGGCTTACACCACCAAGGAGCAGCGATAAACCTCAACACATTGATGCCAATACGTATGAAATAACCGCTGCAGTTAATGCTCATGGCTCTCTATTGGTAGTCAGTGAGATGCTCAAGCATTCTGGTAAATTCATTGTACCCAGGTTTGATGAAGTTTGCGTGGCTGTACTGAAGTTAATGAAGCATAAATTGATTCTGATTCGATTAGAAGTGATACGGTTGATACCGAGATTGGCACAACGGTGTCCAGAAGTTTATGGGCGTAGATATTTAGGTGAAAGTCTAGACTTCTTGATTGCCAATGCATCGACTAATCGGTCAATGAAGTCAAGGATTGATGTCAAGTCAACAGCCTTCAAAAGTATTGGACAATTAGCGATAGCAATGAGTGACGAGTCGATGGGCGGAGGAGATATTATGGCTCCATCAGTACGCATTACCCCCCTCGGTACTGATATCCCTTTCCCTCCTATTAATAATGATGTTGATTACCATTTGGTAGAGTTGAAGGAAGAGAGTGACTTCCAAGAGAGACTAGATAAGATCTTTAGCTTGATTAGTTACAGTCTCAAGAATCAACACAAACATCGATGCAATTTGGGCTGTTTTGCCAACTTTGTCGAGGCTCTGGGTATACATGCCGATCCGCATTTAATGGGTATTGTTGATGATATGTTTGAGTCTGGATTAAGTGAGGATCTTATCATGTGCCTCCACTCAATTATGCGATCACTGCCTTCGAAACAACTAGCCATTGAAAGGAGGTTATTCGAGGAGGTGTCAACTTGTCTTGCTGGTAAAGCTCTTGATTTGTTTACTATTCGAAGGAATACACGCCCAACGTTGGATGATGCCGAGGCGTCAACTACGTCCTCTGTCACTTCATTATCGACATTGGGGAATGTTCAACCAAACGCACCCCTTGAGAGGAATTTCATGAGCAGTATGTCTCTGTCATCGATGAACCCCAGCATGCGACCACAGAAACTTCCATCTTCTGCTGAACTAGACGCAGCCCAGGATGTAGTTAACATGACCAGAACAGAAGAAGTAACTGTTACCAAGAGTCCTGCATTATCATCGCGGAAGGATGATCGTGTTGTCATTAACAAGTCAACAAATCAAGTAGTTGTTAACAAGATTGTTCTTAGTCTACAAACACTTCGGTCAATAGGAGAGTCCTATATGTTAGGACACGCATCTGATGATGGCAATATGCTACTGCCCTTCTTGCGCAATGTGATCTCCCAATACTTTGAACACCCATCATCTAATGTTCGACAAGAAGCTGCATTTACTTGCTGTCTATTGTTGTTGCCATTTGAAGATAGGAACAAGGAAAACGAATCTCCTCTTCGCTTCAAGTATGGAAATGTATCTGGAGAGCTCTTTGAGGAAGTGCTACAAAAGCTACTACGTATGGCAGTGTCGGATGTGTCACCAGTTGTACGGCTTTGTATAGTTCGTGGACTAGATGAAAGATACGACCTCTATTTGTCATTAAATCAAGGAAGTCCGCTGTTCTTAATGCTGGAAGATGAAGCGCTTGCTGTTAGGGCAGGAGCACTGCAAATTCTGGGACGTTTATCAAGGTTGAACCCCGCACCCATTCTTCCTGGGCTAAGACAGGTACTTATTGATCTTCTAGTAGAGCTCAACACGACGAGTGACGGTGGAGGAAGAGAAGTAGCAACACGGCTTATCATTTTATTCTTGAGGGAAGAAGCACTACAACGTCTTACTCGACCTTTTATCTCGTCGATCATTGATGCACTACCTCTTGTCAATGTTGCACCGCGTCTAGCAACTGCATCCTTGGAGGCGCTGGGAGAAGTTGCTACCGTTTCACACACCTCAATTAGTCCATTTCTTCGTCAACTTGTGGTTGAAAACATACAAGATCCAAACACATCAAAGCAGCGTGTAAGCTTATGGTCGCTCGGAAAGATTGCTTTTGGTACAAACTATGTTATTAGTCCATACTTGGACTATCCTCAGCTCTTGAGTCAGGCCTCAGACATACTCCCGACTACAAAAAAGGCTCCTTGGGAGCTCCGCAGAGAAGTGTTTAGAACATTTGGCATTCTTGGAGCTCTAGATCCTGATCGGTTCAGTTCCGATACAAAACAAGGTGGTGGAAAGGGAGGAGGGTATTTTGCAGAGTTGGAAGATGAAAAGGATGGAGCTGGAAGGACCAAGTTACCAGCTGACATCTCATCGTCGTTACAAAGTATAAATAGATCTTCTTCTGCACAGGATCTTCAGTTAGTACCAAGCAATAGTAGTGCTAATGCTTTGAATGTACTGAGACAAGATTCTGAGGGGTTGAGTACGAAGAAAGACTCCGACGACGATGAACCTGCTCATTTATATGTAAGTCTCAGTTGTGTGCTTAAACGTGGCATAATAATATGTTGTTTTATATGTCTAATGAAACATTACTCTTCTCTTTCTTAATCAGATGTATGAGCAATATGCGATGACTGCTCAACCACTTTCCAAACTTTCTCCTCCCAAAAGACTTTCGCCATCGGATGAAGCGTTCTATCCTACAGTTGCTGTTCAGGCCCTGATGCGTATTCTAACAGACTCTTCTTTGTCCAATCTCCATGGAATGGTAATGAAGGTGAGATATGACTTGTCTTTGAGTCGTCACCTTAATGACCATTTCCTTTAAATACTCACCACTTCTATACAATCCATATAGGCTGTAATGTTCATATTCAATGCGTTAGGGATGAAGAGCGTGCCATTCTTAAAGACAATTGTCCCTCACATCCTAGCAACTGTCAAGAACTGCGGTCAACATGGACTTCGAGAAGCCTTACTGCAACAAATATCAACTCTTAGTGCCATTGTTCGAGAACATCTCCGTCCATATCTACCAGTCATATTCGATGTTATTTCCGAGTTTTGGTTGACAAGACATCTTGCTGCGCTGTGCTCCTTGGTAGAAAGGGTTGCAACGGCTGTGCCGGATGACTTTCGATCATATGTTCCTCTTTTAGTTCGCCAGGCATTGGATAGTATTGATTCTATCGATCTTGCTGAGTTGACGATGTTGGATATCAATCGATTGGAGCTCATCTTACAGCATATTCAAGGAATCAAGAATGTTCTTGGTGAACATATTCATCTTGTCGTTCCCTCGTTAGTGCAGCTGATTGACTCCTTGATCAATCCAGACGCCGATGGCAACAATACTAAAACTGCAACAGCAGATCGAATATCGCCCCAAATTGGCTCCGCTCGATCAAAAGTAACAATTGAGGCCATTGACACATTATCTATTCTTCTGCAAACAGTTGAAGTCAATCCAAATGTGCTCATTGATACCAGTGTGAAGTCAAATAGCTCTTTGCCAGCCAGAGTAGTACAACCCTTCCTGAGAATACTTGGTAGCAATGTAAGACCAAATCAAGATGTTGGCAATGCGCTCATTGGATGTTTATGTGTCTGTGTACGGCAACTTGGTGCTGGAAGATGGCTATCCTTCTATCACGAAATGGCAAGAGAGACAATATTTTCCTGGCAGACAAAGTTAGGTATACATCCTGAGGAACAGCAGTCGTCAGGTGAAATCATAACAACCGTATCGCTTCTACCGATTCAGGTTTATGACGAAGTTGTAAATGAAATAACATCTCTCAGTAATGCTAGATGGGATATGTGGAATGTTTCTGAAGAAGAAGATGTTTCAGGGAGCGATTTCTCTCTAGGAAGATCAGGACAATCGGAAGTATCACTCACTCGATTGGTCGGAGAAAGAGAAGACATGATGAAATCGTCAAGTGTTCCAAGCATTCATCACGTTGAAAGCTACCAAACTACTCATAAGACTAATCTGACCAACCTCCAAAAGGCATGGGATGTATCCCAACGTACAACCCGTGAAGATTGGGATGAATGGATGAGGCGCTTCTCAGTTCAATTACTTCGTGAGGCACCATCACCAGCTCTTAGAGCATGTGCAGGTAAGTAGTAGGATTCTCGACAATGCCTTATATTATTCTACTGAGTCATCGTCTCAATTTGCTGTCTTTTTTCTCAACCTATGTAGAATTGGCTCAAGCTTACCAACCCCTTGCTAGGGAGCTATTTAGTGCCGGATTTGTTTGCTGTTGGAGTGAACTTACTGATCAGTATAGATCGAATCTAAAGTTCTCACTAGAGGTTGTCTTTTCTGCGGATGCGTCTCTAGAAATTCTTCAACTACTCTTGAACTTGGCTGAGTTCATGGAGCTGTCCTTTCCTGCCAAGGGCAAGATCCCTGGCCTTAATATTGACATATCAATCTTGGCAGAGCTGGCACTGAAATGTCGTGCCTATGCCCGGGCCTTGCACTACAAGGAACGAGAGTATATAATGGGGCGTGGGGGGGCATGTGTTGAACAACTTATTGATATCAATAAGAAGTTGGATCTACCAGAAGCGGCGTTGGGCGTACTGAAAGCAGCAAAGATTGAAATAGAACGACGAGGTGGACAAACATTGGCATCATCTCCTACCCATAGACGAGCCAACTCGGCTCTTTCCGAGAAGAGTCTTATGTCATATAGTGTTATCACAAGTTACGAAGACGAATCAAAAGGGAATGATTCTTGGGCTGGTGATATGAATTATGAATCATGGCTGGCAAAGTTGGGTTCTTGGGCAGAAGCGGTAGGAATGTATGAAGAGAAGCTAAGAGAGAATCCTCATGACCAAGACTCACTTCTTGGTTGTCTACAATGTTACATTGCCAGAGGTGATTGGCAAAAGGCTCTAGACCTTGCTGGAAGAAGTTGGGGAGCACTTTCCGGAGTGTCACTCGAGTCCATCTCTTCACCTGCAGCAAGGAAGTCGTCTTCTAGTAGTGATGATAATTACAATCAGGCACTCAAGTTTTGTGCTCAATCAGCATGGAGATTAGGGAAGTGGGATGAGCTTGAAACATTCTCTGCCGAGTTAGTACAAGGGAACCAGACCTCAAGCAACTCGATTGACACCACTTCGAATGACTTTGACGGTGCTTTCTATCAATCCGTATTACACATTCATAGAGAAGAGTGGGGTGAAGCTGCCAAGTCAATCGATTTTGCAAGAAAGGCAATGGATAGTCGCTTTACTGCTTTACTATCAGAGAGCTACAAACGGGCATATCCTAGTATGGTTGATGCACAAGAGTTGAGTGAGTTAGAGGAAATTATATCTTTCCGGCAATTTGAAAAGCGCAAGGAAGATGGAAAGAAACTCCATTCCTCTGCCAATCACTCAGATACATCGAATGCAAGAGAACATCTACTCAATGTGTGGCGTCAACGACTAGATGGCTGCCGTGTTGATGCCGATGTACATTCCTCAATATTGGCAGTTAGATCACTCGTTCTAGGCCCTACCGATGAAGTTGATGCAACGATAACTTTATCAGCATTATCAAGACAGGCAGAGGCATTCCGTCTTGCGGAAAGAACACTCTTAGACCCACTTGCTAAGATGAAGTGTTCCCTCAACTCTCCAGTCTTTGGTATTGGAATACCTGCAAATTTAGGGCTTGGGATTAGTGATAGTACTGGAGAATCAATGGAGCGTATTGTTAATGGAGATATTAGTGTGCACATGAAGTACAAACATCATCATGATCAGTTTAGTAAACAACTTTTTGCCGAGGCAGGAGGAGAAGAAAGGCTGTTCATTCAGCACAAACTTTACTTTGCATATACAAAGCATCTTTGGGCCACAAATAAACGAGAGGAAGCCATGGCACGACTAGGATTACTTTGTAATGTGGTAGATCTGACAACCCAATGTACATCTCAGTGTACAACTCAATGTGGTCACGGAACAGATCTAAATCAAAGAGAAGCTTTGCGAATGAATTGCTGGTTGAGATATGGAGATTGGAGAATTGGTATGTTACCATTAGGAGCTGTACTAGCTGACGAGTTGGCAGCTGATGTACTATCTTCATATAAACGAGCTACTGATGCCGCTACAGGGAGAGAATCATCATATAGAGCATATCATTCGTGGGCATTGATAAACTTTCGATTAGCAGAGCAAATCAATCCCAAGTGGACTGATAGAAGCAAAGCAGCTATCGCTAACAGAACTCATGTCATCGCCGCGGTAAAAGCATTTGTACGAGCAATCTCAGTCGGGACAAAACGCTTTAGTGCATCAGTTCAGCAAGACATGTTAAATCTACTGAGTTGTCTCTACAACTATGCTGAGGTGGAGGGTATTGCATCAGCAATCAACGATGGCCTTTCGTCAATCAAACTTGAGGCTTGGTTGGGTGTACTACCTCAGCTACTTGCACGTATACACATCAAAACACCAGCTATTAGATCTGTTCTACATCCATTACTAGTCCGACTTGGTACTGCCCATCCACAAGCGCTCATGTACCCCTTATCAGTTCTATTGAAGAGTCCTGTGGTTGAACGAAAGATTGCCGCTGAGAGTTTGATGAATAGCCTCAAAGGTCATTCAAATGCCTTGGTGGAAGAGGCCTTAATGGTATCATCAGAATTGATTAGAGTAGCAATTCTATGGCTTGAATTATGGCACGAAGGTCTTGAGGATGCTAGTCGATTGTACTATGGCGAAGGCAATGTTTCGGGAATGTTGGATGTTTTGTAAGTAGAATGTGTTTGTTTGTTTTGATTGTATCTTTTTCATATCTCTCATGTTTCTTCGACGATACATCAATCACAACCATTTTATCAGAATTCCACTTCATACAGAGCTAGAGAAAGGTGCTAATACAAGAAGGGAGCAAGAGTTCCTCAAGAACTTCGGCCGTGACCTCTTTGATGCACATAATCACATTAAAGATTATGTCCGCTTGATTAAAGATAGTGGACAAACTATCCCCACTGAAGGAGGATTTATGTCTCAGGGCAATCAACCAGCAAACGGATCACCGCCTACTAACGCCGAGGCCGAAGCGGCTCTAAATCAAGCATGGGATCTCTATTATACAGTCTTCCGCCGAATCAATAAACAGCTTCCTTGTCTAACTACATTAGAGCTTGGTGAATGCAGTCCTGCTTTATATAATGCTCGTAATCTTGAACTTGGAGTGCCAGGATCATACAGAGTGGACGGTAGCTATGTAAAGATTCAGAAATTCATTCCCGATGTTAATGTGATTACAAGTAAGCAACGACCTCGCAAGATTACGATTAGAGGAAACGATGGCAAAGATTATGTGTTCCTTTTGAAAGGCCACGAAGACTTACGTCAAGATGAGAGAGTAATGCAGCTCTTTGGTCTTGTCAATGCTCTGCTAGCAAGAGATAGAAGAACAAACAGGAATGATTTAAGTATTCAACGTTATGCCATCGCTCCTCTATCGCATGATGCGGGTGTTGTCGGTTGGGTACCTCACTGTGATACATTGCATTGTTTAATTAGAGACTATCGTGAGTCAATCTCAATACCACTCAATCAAGAGAATCGTGAGATGATGGCTCTTGCTCCAAACTATGACAGTCTAACTGCAATGCAAAAGGTTGAAGTGTTTACTGAAGCCCTAGAACGCACAACTGGGAAAGGAAATGATCTATATGAAGTGTTGTGGATAAAGAGTACAAACAGCGAGGAATGGCTTGAGAGGCGAACAAACTTTACTCGATCTCTTGCTGTCATGTCAATGGTTGGTTATATCCTTGGACTAGGTGATAGACATCCATCTAACTTGATGCTTGACCAGATAAGTGGCCGTGTTCTTCACATTGATTTTGGTGACTGCTTTGAAGTTGCCATGCATCGAGACAAGTTTCCTGAGAAGGTACCCTTTAGACTCACTCGGATGCTCACAAGAGCAATGGAGGTCTCTGGCATTGAAGGTAGTTATCGAAGTACTTGCGAACGAACAATGGCAGTCCTTCGAGATAACAAAGATTCACTGGTTGCCATGTTGGAAGCCTTTGTCTATGATCCTCTCATTAGCTGGAGACTGTTAGACGAATCAGCAAATAAAACAGGGTCAAAAGAGACGAATAAAGCAGAATCTCCTGTTGATACCAGTCAAGAAGAAGTAAGATCAACAATACCATCTGCACAGCAGCTAGAGACCACCTCCAAGACAACAGCAACACAAACGACATCGTTGCCTGAGCCTATTCAAGAAGAGCAAGACGAGGACGAAGATGATGGTAATGAAGAAGATGATGGTATCAAAGATGAACAAGATGAAGACGATAAAGTAGATAAAAGGAAGGAGGAAATTAATGGTCCGTCACCTGATGATGACGGCAACGTAGGCCTTCAAATTGGAGGTGATGTTGCGTCTAGTTTAGGAGCACTTCATATAAAGCCAGCACCAACTCCGCCGACTGGAACTTACACCTCGTCACACGCAAAATCACTGCAAATGTATTCTGAAATGAGATCACTTGCTGCCAATTTGAGCTCGTCCTCTCGTATTGCAAGCATTGCCGGTGGTGGCGGTGATGGGAGCAGTGGTAAAGCGGCAGCTAATACACTCCTTGAACAAGAGGGTTCTATTCGGTCACGAATTGACAAGAGTATAAGACAGAGGGAGCTTCTTAGTATAGTTGATGGTGAAGCCACAGTGGTAAATGAAGAAGCATTGAATGAAAGAGCATTGAAAGTTATCAAACGTGTCCAAGACAAGTTATCAGGTACAGACTTCCACTCACCAAATGAGGAGGCCGGAGAAGCTCTAGATGTACAAGAACAAGTGCAACGTTTAATTGTACAGGCCACAAGCAGTGAGAATCTATCACAGCTCTTCATTGGGTGGTGCTCTTTCTGGTAGATGTATCTCGAATATGCAGGCTTGTGTACTAATAAAAAACACATCTTAAGTGTAAATACTATGTAATCTAAGCAAATTGTAAACTATATCAGTCTTACTTGAATATACATAGCTTTAACATTAACACCAATAACATCTATTTCTATTATTTACATCACATACACTAAACCACCACATAATCTGATTTAAGCCAGTCCGACTAGCTTCAAATCAGTAGCACAGCCTATCATTTCGCCCACGGTTACAACCATTTGTTCAGCAAACTCTTCCTTCAGTGACATCAAGAAGTACATCTTACATTTCTTGAGAAACTTGTTCTTTGCCCTTTGCTTCAAGTCGGGACAATCTTCTAGAGATCTTTCAACTTCGACCAAGAAGGAATCCTTGATCACAAAGGCAACGGAACTGTCGTCTATGCCAACCCTCTCCTCATTACAGAATAGCCATGCAATTGCACAAACGACACTGCCCAAGTTGACAAGACACTCCCTAGCTTCTAAGCAACAACTTTCATCACTTGTACTCTTGGTAGTAGATAGTTCAATACCACCAGAGTCCATTACCCATCTTGAATGCCTCACGAGACATTTCGTCATGTGTTGAACCGCCAATTTCAGTGCACCTCGGACACCATATGATTTCACCAGTCGAACAGTTGGCATTGTGGTTGTATCAAGGGCGGTAGAAGTTGTGGTGGAGTATAGATCATGCCCCTGAAGCTCTGTAAGTAGCATCATCGACAGCAATTTAGATCCACGAGCTGCCAGATGAAGTCCTTGAGCAAGCCTCCTACCAAAGATCATATTTTCAGTCTGCTTAATCGGCTGTTCCAATAAAACTTCTATATCGTCCCACGATGATGGTCCAAACAATGCACCTGTATCTCTTCTAACCAGCCGTCTTGATGCCCATAAAAGTCCATAGACATATTGAGCTGCCAACTCAGTTCTATAAGGGTCTTTGAAGTGAATGCTGGAGCCTTCCGCCTTAGGACCGTACTTCATTAAATCCATCAGCTTATTAACCATTGATAAGGGAGGCACAGAGTCATGAGCACAAAGCATATCACGAAGAAAGTTTGAGCCCGTTTGGGCCTCGGCTGAGTTGAGAGCACACCATAACATATTGGGTAGACCAGGAGGAAAATCCTTGGCTTCTTTTCTATTCTCAAGAACTGATGGATCAATAGCAGGTCCACCTTCGTCAGGAATACACAACTCAGAAAAGTCTTCATCTAATCCTGTGTTGTCAATGGCATCAAAGACAATATCATCCTCGGCAGGTTCAGACTTGACTGATGTCATCGAGTTCATTGAGTTGGATCTTGATCTTGATGGTCTTGTTCTAGTTTGTGTTTCAGTACCTGGCTCAGTCTTGACTGCCGGTAATGGTCGACCATACTCATCGATATTCTTCTTCTGTTCTTTCCTCTGTCGTCTCTGGCGAATAGTATCAGCCATACTAGCTGATGTTGATACAGGCCAAATGTGTTGTCTATTCAATGGTAAGTCCTTGCGAAGATTGGCAAGGACGGCTCCGGCCGTCTCTTGATAATTAGCAGACTCACTCGATCCATCCTCAAAGGTGACGTTGTAGTTGTTGCTAATTGATTCCTTTGAAACTTTCCCGATCCTGCTAAGATCATTTGATATCATGGCTGATTTAC
>Ga0214478_100255_pt1 | contig 31274 bp, 26 predicted proteins | sample M1_20Mar14CPVII9_2_FD_178001 | JGI IMG/M metagenome (GOLD analysis project Ga0214478, IMG submission 178001) | Marine eukaryotic communities from Monterey Bay, California, United States - M1_20Mar14CPVII9sort6BwellD7 | ecosystem: Environmental > Aquatic > Marine > Unclassified | place: USA... | reverse complement strand
TAGTCTAATCATTATGGAGAATAAATGTCAATTAGATTATTTACATTCAGTACCAAAGGAAGGTAATGTTACTACCGGTAGGATTAATTTAACATTCCGATGTAAGGAAGTTGGTAGTGATAATACAGAAGGCGAGTTGGAACATGAGAAGCGTGATAGTTGGATACATAATATTAGTACTGAGGGGGGTAATGTTGATAGTACTGCTAGTTCATGGAAAGTTGATAATACTGGAGATATTGACAGTAGTATTATTTACAAGGAAACAAATAATAATCAAGTGTTTGGTAACAATGTACAATTCTACAATCCAACAATTCATTCAGAAGAATTAATAAACAAATCTATACTGTATGTTGTCAAGACTAATATTGGTGCCGAGGTATATTGTGCAGCTGAACTTGAGGAGGTAGTGGATGGTACACAATACTACATGTTGTGTAGACCTTTTAGTATAGCAGCATATGTTGCAATATGCCGTCGTCAAAGTGATGAAGAAGAAGTTGACGCGAAAGAAGAAGACATACAACAAATGGAAGCTACATTACTTCAATTACGTACGGCACATCATATATTGAAATATCATGATCACTTTGATTTGAATGATGTTCTTACATCTTTACGACCATCAAACGAAGCCGAAGGAGAAGAAGAGGCAGCTGCAACAGAAGAAGGAGGCGAAGATGAGAAGACTTGGCGTGACCGTGCATCCACTAACAATATCGCATCAATCAATGGTGAAATGTTATATGAATATTACAAGGATAGATTGGTATCAAAAAATGCTAGTATATCAACATTGGCTGAGTTGAAGAAGGGAGGGACATTCCGCACGAGTTGTGATAGGATTGGTTCAGGACATGGTTTTCAAGCTCCTGAGCTGGAACGGTATGTAAACAGTACTTTCTTGTTTGCCTTGTGCCTTTTGTTGCTGTGAATAATGCACTAACTTACATATTCTTACCTCGATCACAGAGAAATAGGTGGAGCCATGTCAGAGCACTACACTCAAGTCAAGCCCAAGATGAATGATATGGATATCCAGATACGTGTAGACGTTATAGCAACTAAGGTTATTGTGGGTACACAATTGAATGTTGATGATTTATCAAAACAGCGTCACTTCTTACGGTTTAGGAATGCTGTCACTTTAAAGACGAATCTAGCATATGCAATGATAAGGTTGTCAAATATCAAGTATGGAGATCTTGTTGTTGATGTGAGTTGCTTATTGGTGTATATATGTTTGCTTGAAGGACAGCTCAAGTCTCACTACTTCTCTCTTATTGCAACAACACATCCATAGCCCTTTTGTGGAAGTGGTACCATCTTATTGGAAGCATTAGATGTATATAAGAAACAAATCAAATGTGTAGGGATGGATGTGTCTCGTCGAAGTGCAAATGGGGCTCGAGAGAATGCTGTTGCAGAGGGATTTGGTGACGATATATGTCAGTTCCATTGCTGCGATGCGAGAAATTTTCGCAACAAGTTGGAAGAGGACAGTGTTAATGCAATTGTGACCAATTTGCCATGGTACGTACATTGCTTTTTGTACTCTACTCTTGATTTGCTGTAAGCTTGAATAATATACGTATCACTATCTTTTTGTCACTCAGGGGTGTAATGACTGGGCATAAGAATGTAAGCGATCTCCAATCAATGTATGAAGTCTTTCTACGAACAGCGTGGTATATACTTAAGCCAAAGGCTCGAATTGTGATGCTCGTTCTTCGTGGACTACAATTAACTCGTATTGTTAGGAAGTTGAGTGGCCGATATAAACTTATCAGTGTAAACTGTGTGAGAACGACTAACAATCTACCAAGTATTGTAGTAGTGGAGAAGTTGGAAACAGATGAAGTGAGAGATGCAGTGAAGAGACAGTTGTCTTATCTTGCTCAATTTGTAAATGTGAGCTCTGAGATGCATAAAGCTGTGCATTATGAAAAGATTGACGAAACAACATTGTAGACTAAGACTAAGAGCTATTATTGAAACTTATTGTCTTAGTTCTGGAGAGTTACCAGTATCAGTGTAGTATATCCTGTAGCTCATTGATACATAAACTTCTTACCACCATAATGTAACATAATAAGATCATATTATTTATATGGTTACAACTTAGACATAATTTCAATAGCCTACTTTTTGCATATATGTTTCGATCGGTATTGAAACCCCCTCATAATAATACCACTGCCACCTCTCTGTGTTTGCCTACAACGAACAATAGACAATAAACCATGCATTAAGGTAAAGATTCATTCTGAATTACATCATCGCCTCTTGAAGTTCCTTTAAAATTGGGCCCACATCTGGGTCACTCATGTATTTCGACATCGACATAGGGTTGCCCATACACTCTTGAACGGCTTGCATAACTTTAGGATTCTTTTGTGCCTTCTGTATGATTGCCATTACTTTGGGATTAGACATAGCTTCTTGAGCAGCTATGGAATAAAGATTATAAGATGGCATCTAAATAATCACGATATAAAAGCATCACAACAAAGCATACCTTTCATTGCATCTCCTCCCATCCCCCCAAAAGGATTTGCACCTGCTGCTCCTCCCATGCCGGCACCACCCATATTATTGAGTATATCTCCAATATCCATACCTCCCATACCTCCAAATGGACTGCCACCGCCGCCACCACCAAATGGATTACTACTGCTTCCTTGTTGTGAAGAGTCTCTACTCTTCTTTGTTTTTGGCCCTACATTGTCAGATGTAATAACTTCAACCTTTGCCTTGACTTCTTCCTCTACATCATCGTCATTACTGGATCTGCGTTTCTTCTTCTTACTCTTTTTTGTAGAATCATTCGATGAAGGCCTTTTCCCCTCCTTTCTTGCTCGCACTAATGCTTCTACTAATTCTCCCTTCTCCAAGAATGTTCTAGTAGAAATACCATATGATTCAATTTCATCTTTAATCTGTTTAACTCTCATTGATGATACTTCCGTTTCTATTGCATCGGTGGTACTCATGAATGAATTAAATACTTGTCGATGATTAGAGGGTGATATGGAGGGAGGAACGAATGCTTGACAATGGTGATGGAAAGAAGAAGATATCATTAACACTAACACAATTAGGATTAGAAGTTCCATGATGATTTAAGAGTAAATAAAGTCTGTTAGTAATATTAATAGGTAGGTTGATTATATATTATATGAGGGGTACGGCCGGCGTGGTGCTAAGTATGTCATCAGTCATAACACGGCTAATTCATCTACTTGTGACTTGAGGTGATATTTACCTGGGTATCCTTTGAATTCAAAATCAGTAGCTAGCATTCAACGCATAGACAGGTCTCTCCAACGCTTCCCTCCTATAAGGCCTTCGATAACCATGATTGACGTCGTGACCTATTTTCTATTCGATATATTTCCATACATTGGTAGCAACGGTATGTAGTAGGCCAGGTTAGACAGGGACGCGAGTGGGAGAGAGGACAAGAGTAGGATTGAAAGTGAAAGGATTCTTTATCAGTTGATAAGATACTTTCCATCATGTACCAACATACAGTGGAAAAGGATAGCTATTATAAAAACAAGAAGCAGAAATCAAATGTTGTATCATGTACTCCACTCGATAATACATTGTTGCGGCTGTGTTTTCTTCCATTGCAAGATGACGATGATACTTCTAAAGACATGTCCTCGAATAATGCTGCAGCATCGAGTATCTTTGGTGTTAGTATGGATGATGGCGCGTCATCGATGTCGTCAGTAAGTTACAATACTTATATTTGTATACATTCTTTTTGCTTGACATTCGTACTCTATTCACATATGTCTACTCGCTTAATTCAAAATATCAACCATAGGTATCTTTGACAACCTTCGATAAGTACATTCGGGAGCATTGGAGGAAGGCAAGAAAGTTGCAAAAGCGATCGTTACTTGGTAACATGTACACGGACGATGGGATCGACAACAAAGATACTGATAAGCTTGAGGCGGCTGAAGTTGAAAGTCGTGAGGTTGTCTTCATCAATACAAATGACGCTACTAGATTTCTAACAAGGCAAGAGACAAAGAAGAAGAAAAGTAAACTTCAATTGGCTAGGGAGAAGATAGCTCGTCATAGAATGAAATCGTCAAGAAGCAAGAGTATTTAGCTATAGTGCAACTTAAGAGTTGTTCGATAACGAACAGACGCTATTACTGACTATCCACTTCACCAATCCTACAACTCATCCTTTGCATTATTATGTTTAACAACCAACTGTCCTTCTTGAGACTTGATATCAACATGTACTGTAAGATGCTCAAACTCTCGTGTATATTTCCCATCACCTTTATTTATATACTTGCCCAAAGGTTTTCCGAGAGCTCTTGTAACTGCTGCTATCCGAGTATTATCAAAACAACACTTTGCTCTAGGTCTTAAGTCAACACCATGATGAAAAGAAATGTAGGCATGCTCCTCTACAACTAGTAAGAAATAACCAAGATAGAAATCTAGCGACTTCGATGTGTTCAAGTAACCGTATCGTTCATCCAAAGATTTGATTTCATTCAACTTTTCCATGTCCATGTGTGGCTCGGCATTTAGCATGATAATCTTCCCATTATTAAGAGCCTTGGATATTAGTTGTAGTGTCCTTTCTAGATTCTTTGGATGAGCCCACCCTTCAAGATATGAGCCATCAAGATATCTCATGTATTTGTAATTGCCTTCTCGACCCATTTCAGCTCTAAGAGTGTTACCAATAAGCATCTTACCAGGTGGTAATTGTGCTCTTAATTGTTTGGCAGTATCAAGCCATGCTGTTCCATTCTTTACTGGTAGAAATCCTCTTTCTAACTTGCACAGTCCATCTACAAATATTCCATCAATTTCATCATTAGCTACAATATCTAATGCACGCTGTACCCACCACTGCTGAAACTCTGCATTATGATGATCGTATGATAAATGTTTCTCCCGCCATAGATATCGTTTATTGTTGTTATTAGTATCAACCATTGCCCATTCTTCTTCAAAGTTTTTATTTGCTGCATATCCTCCATAATGTACCTATATCATTGTTAGAGATGAGATATCTATTGTTAGCATCATTCGTACATGTTATTGCAACAACTATACACTTACCATTGCATTCAAATAGAATAGAATCTTAACCTTGACATTGATCTTCTTGATACGTTTTGCAGCTTGTAACGTGCCGGTTTCAACGTCACCATATGTTTCATGCCCGTTAGACTTCTCTAGCATGACAATATCTTGCTTTGCTAATGACTGGATTTGCTCATCACTATATTTATCGCCACGACGAACGGCAACATATGTCCGAACTGACCAATCGGGGTAGTTTGTGATATTAGATGTTGCTTCTTTATCTTTAAAAGACTCGACATCATCATTTGATATTGAACAACGCCCTAAATCTAGATCCTTGCTTGTTGTCTTTATTGTATGATCCATAAGCCGCTTCTATATTCCATAATATCACTTACATAGATTATTATATCGTATAGCACGAGAGTAGTAGATTAGGGTACTAATCTTAGAGGTGACGCGATGCATAGTGGAACTAGACATTAGACATGTATGCTTCATTTGCTGAACGTATTGTATCAGACACAGCGTAGCTGGCGTCTCTTCCCAAACATTAATTGTCTGTCTGTGTGTGCGCATTTTATTCTTGCAACGGGGATACCAATGTGGGATAGCAATCCCAGAAAACGAGAACACTAATGTCAAATTTGGATATAAGGTATTAGCTGTACATAAGCTGATTAGCTGTACGCTCGCTGTGTCTGCACAATAAAAAGCTAGTTATGTAGGCAGGCTCATATTTATTTTAGCGAGGGATACCTGATATTAGATATTGTAATTAATTGGGTGATCTAGATATTATGCTGTCTCAATTTAAGAAATGAAGAAGAATCTGCCCGCAATACATTTATACAATGCACTTAGTATTATGAGCGAAGATACATCAACAACCAAGTCAACAACGTCATCATCATGGTTATTGTTAGCCTTACAATCAATACAACAAAACTCACACCTCAATAATGAATTATGTTTATGTGATGTTCTCCGTGCCTTTGGAAAATCAGATGATGATGCCCCTGGTCCTTGCAATTTAGATCCTAATGCAGATGGCAGTACTGTAGAGGCATTACAACACCGTATAGCTACTGAACTATTAACTGAAATTGATGCCAATCAGGCAGAAATGTTTGGCAGAAGATTTGCCAGTGTATCTACTCTCCTTCAAGAGAATTATACGCCAAAGAATAATCAACAAAGTGTTACAACTAAACAATTATTGTGTCTAGCATTACATCGGCGGACTGTTCAAATACTAACAACAACTGATCCTGTACTATCACAACGAAAATCCTTACGAATACGAGCATTAGTTGATTTTATTTGGTCTCAATCATTAGTATTGGATCTCAGAGACGATCCTCAAAACAATCATTTAACATTGACAGAATTGGTACATAAACATGAATTACATTCATGTAAATCTACTCAATATAATGAATTTGCACCAGGATTCTATCATGCAACTGTCGATGAAGTATCTTGCGACTTTGGTCCATTACATATTAATATATTGAGAATCAATATAAACAATGTCCAAATGAAGTGTTTTGATGCAAGAAAGAAATGTACAGATCTATCAACACTTGCCAAGAATGAAGGAGCATTTTGTGCTATTAGTGGTGGGTTCTTTTTATATTCTGAACCCGATATTGAGTCGCCATCGAAACGAACCGATCCAATAGCTTTGCTGATTGAAGGTAAAGATGAGATATGTAATCCTCCGGTGTTTCAGAGAAGCTCTATATTTCAAAAAGAGAATGGTAGTATTGGTTTAGATAAAATTGGTATGGAGGGTGTGACATGTACCTTTCTGCTTGAATCTGATCAAGAAGATGTTTCCATGCATCTCAAGCTGACAATAGGTCAAGACAATGTGCGATGTGTTCATAGGGGTGATGCTGAGGATGTAGATATACAAGAAGATGAATGTGCATTTCAAATCATTGGAAGAGCAATTACACGCTTGTGTTTATCGCCCACACAAAAGTTTCCTGTACCTTTGGCAGGTTTTGTTCTAATCTTTACCAAGAGCTCACATCCAAATGCAATAAACCTTTTATTGGATAATAGTTTGGCTATGAGTGTATCATATCAATTGCCAGCACCTTTTGAGAGTATCTATAGCGCCATGTCAGGTGGTCCAATGTTCTTTTCTGATGAAAGTGAAAGCCATATCATGGATCTCCATTCTGAAGACTTCCGATCCTCGGCTCCGCCTATAACGTTCTCTCAAGATGAAACTCATGATCACAATTTACTACCCAGAATGGGAGTTGGGTTAGCAAAATGTTCTGACTTTGGTCATGAACAACTTGTCTGTGTAGCCATTGATGGGAGGAATCTTGACAGAGCGTTGGGTTTGACATTACAAGGAACATCTGACTTACTCCGATCACTGGGGTGTTACAAAGGAATGAATTTAGATGGCGGCAGCAGTAAAAGAATGGTTATATATGATCCTCAACAACAGCAACACAAGGTAGTATGTTTAAGTACAACCGAAATCAAAGCAAGTAATAATGGTGGAGAAGATAAAAAGGTCGAGCCTTCCAGACCAGTACATTCCGCTATACTATTTCTACCCAAAAAAAAAATTCAATGGTAAGTAGGGGGGGGGGGGGGGGGGGGGGTGAGATGAGCACATTCAGCAACAGCAACTATTAGCATCTTAAACACCTTATTAAAATCTTACATTAAACAAACGGAAGTGTACAAGTATACATACGAAAGCATACATACGAGGAGAAGTTGATTTGTCTCAAATAGCAACATCGTCAGAGCTCAACCCTAATAGTTTCGCCCAATCACCCTTTCGTTTCTTCATCCCTTCTACATCTGCCATCATCTCAGCCCGGACATCATCGTCCATTTCATTCTTCAAATCTTCACGCAATTGCTTCAATTCATTCTTGCACTCTTTCCACATCTCCATCCAATGTTTTTCTTGCACTCGTAGCTCATCAACAGAAAGAATCTTCTCTCCTTTTAACTTGCGTTTCTTGTGGAACAAAGTAGCTTCTTCAACTTGAGGATGCATACGAAAGAAAGCATCCTTCGACTCCTTAAGCCTTGTGAGTTCGGCCTCATCCAGACGTTCCTCTTCATACTTCTTGTAGCATGCCTGTGATAGATCGATAACACATACATGTGATATATGAGATTGAAAGAGGATACACAAAGATGACAGTGACAAGAATATATACTCACAAAGGTGAAATGTCGATTGTATCCGTACAAATCCCATTTGTCACAAATCTTATGGTTGGTACTTGTCCTCAATTCACCCGTTGCTTCATCGACATATATTCCCTTTTGCCAGAAGAGAGTCAACGCTTCATGCTTTGTCAAAGCGAGCTTTTTGTTCCGTTTCTTCTTATTAGTATTAGTTGTTGGTGATGTCTCTCTATCATTATTTGGGAGGGTGGGGATATCACTATCAACACCCCCCTGCTGCGGTATAGACTCAATAATATTCATTAGTAGATCAATTATTTCTATGTTACGAGGAGATCTGAGGAGAATTGAGTGTTTGATTGCTCACTGGCGCCCACTTGCCACTTTGCCACTTTGTCCTGATTTCAGTTATCCTGAGATTAGGATGTTCGATCGAATTCTTGCCTCTCTTCACTTCCCCAACCAAATTTTATTTCCTCTACTTCTTCCCGACCATTGGCGGCTGCTGTAGGTTTGCAATACAAACAAACATATCCTTTACCATAACGGCGTTTAACTTTTTGTCAATAAATAAACCCAATAATATGGCTCCATCATCGTCGTGTCCTTGCAAGACAAAGACTTCGGGGTCAAAGGTCGATCACACCTACCATGATTATTCTCGATATATCAACGAGGGCGGTGTGCTAACCAAGCATAAGAAGTCACACAATAACTTCCCCCGTCGTCTCCACACATTGATATCGGAACATGATAATTCAGGTGTAATTACTTGGATGGTAAGATTTATAGTGATTGTTTATTTAGCTTGCACATAAAATGTGCACATCATATGTCTCTAACATAATTATATATCCACACACACCACATTACACTAGCCACATGGCCGTGCTTTTAAGATTCTTGATCGGGGACGTCTTGTATCAGAGGTTATTGGTAACTATTTTGCAACTGCAAAGTATGAGAGTTTCACCCGTCAACTAAATGGTTGGGGGTTTAAGCGTCTGCATCGGAAGGGAGGAGGTAAGGAGCCGCATTATTTTATTATTTATATCCATATTGGTGTTTTATACATTAATACTCACATATATCTCTAAATAATATTGATGCATACTATATAGATGAAGGGGCTTACTACCACGAGGCCTTTTTACGAGGCCTGCCCGACCTAACTTGTTTCATTCGTCGGCTCCCGCCTTCAGCTGGTGGCAAACCTCTACCAAATCCTGAAAAGGAGCCAAGGTTCTTGGAGATGAATCCTCTTCCCTCGTCAACCCTTGCTTTACCAAAGTCGTCAAAGTCTTGTTCTGCTTCAAAGGCAAGGACTGCTCGTCATTCAAAACCAAGGGCTGCCAATCGCTCAAAGGTGGTTCGTATTAAGATTCAGTCTGCAACCCAGAGCGGCCAGAAAGGAGAAGGTAATGTTAACAACTCGGGAACAATTTGTACCTCAAGTAATGTTGCACGATCAATTGTGAGTACCTCTTCCAGTACGCCGTCGTGGGAAGACATGCCAAAGGTGATGATGCCGGTTGATGATCACAATGCCAATGCTGCTACTCGAGAGTGTTGGGAGTGCTTCTCGTTCTATTGCAACTGTTAAGAGAAGGGGAGATTGGGGAATAAATATGGAGTAGAAAGAAAAGCTGAATCACTCATACGCCAGCTATTTACTCTATGGAAATAAACTAAGGTATAGAAGTTACTATACCTTATTTTTTTAACCTGGTATCCGTATAGTTATCAACACATCCTCCCATTCATCCCCTCAACAAACATCCCTAGCTAATTATCCTATACTGGTACCTCCTCCCACTTGTCGGCCTCAAACGTCTCTTCCTTATTATCATCGTCATTATCGTTACCACCGGTAAGTTCTTCGTCACCTAAAAGATTCAACCACCCCATCATATGAGGACGGCCAATAGCCCTATCCTCGGGAACTTGATACGCCTTCTCCTCGACATCGGGCTTCTTGGTGGCAGTAGCCTGCTCCCCTCCTCCTCCAAAGTCAAACGAGAAAATCTGCTTGGCCTCCTGTAGAAATATATTTGATCACATGATGTGTGTGCAGAAAAAGTGTGAGATAAACATATATCACACGCAAACACACACAAGACAGGTCTCTTAATCACTTACACTCTGAACTTGTCTTGTAATATCCTCAGTGCTGCCCGCTGTACCCTTCTCAATAACCTTTGCACTATCCAAAAATCGAACCAATGAATTCTTATCATGATCAAATGTATAAGTTTGGAAGTATCCAGGATTATTCGTATATTTCATATTCTTAACATTGGCAACATACTCGGTGTATGGGTCACGTGCCTCTTCGGTACCAATAGATGTGGCGACACATAAATTCCATAATGTCATTGTTAAATCACCATATGGATCAATTTGCATATTGAACATTTGTTGATATAACCGTTTGAGTCCTTCCCGTAAGGATGCTGGGTCAACGTTATTCTCTGGGCAGAATTCTTCAAGCATATACTTGCGTAATGAGGTACCCCCTTGGATACTTAATGCCTTCTCAATGAATCTAACCTCGGGTGGTAAGTCATCAAACAATTCACTTTCATCGACAAATGCCTTGGTCATTTTCTGTGCCATGACAACAATCCTACTAACCTCGTTTAATCTAAAGATGATTGGTGGATCAGGTAGGTACCGTTTAGGATCACCAGTATACAACTGTGCCAGGAAATTCATACCCTCGTCATCGGGAATAGTATCCAACTCCATTGCATCATTATACTTCTTCTCCCAATGTGCTACCATACTTTTTAATACCAAGTAGTTGGCAGTACGTTCATACAACTCACCGGAGCAATATGACTTCACATCCAAATTACCAAAGTTGGGACCAACATTGGCTTCGGCATTCAGTAATATCTGTCGGAATGGTGCAGAGATATGATCTTCTAATAGTAAGAAGTGTTTCCATAATGCGCGTAATTCAGTTGCCTCCTCTTTCTTAAATTCACTCTGTGCACGTAACTTCAACCGTCCCAATGTCTTCTTCATACGATGGCCTAAGTAATCGCGATTACTCAATACAAAGTCAACTGCTGGATTGGATATCTGTGGATGAGGTGGAATACCCAACCATTCCTTACCCGTACTCGAATTCTTAAGGGGTACTGTACATGCATCCTTCAATTGTTGTACCATTTCGGGTACAGTAACAGTCTTCCAATCAAATCGATACTTATCAACAATCTCGGGACTAACACCGGGGAACATTTGCGCTAGTCTATACTCCGGACCCATACTTGATAAGATAACCGCCTTTCCGGTGACCTTATCCATGACATACTTCCCCTGTTGGATACGTGCAATACCCGTATCTGGATCGGTAACTACCGTGGTAACATCGGGTTGTACCTCCCCCTCATATGTTGGCATGTCACTAACTGATGCAGATGATACGACACTTTCACCAATTGTACCATCCTTCTCGGTTATACGTTCACCTGATAATTCCTGTTCTAACTTTGTCTTCTGTGGCGGTTTATTATTACTTGCTCTTTTTGCTATTGGAATTTGTGATTCTGCTGGTACCTCATTCGATGCACCAATCTCACCACCACCGAGTAATATTGGTTCATTGAAATTTGCACCAGAATCAGAATCTTCCTCCTCTTCAATAAAGGCTGGCTGTGTTCGACGTTTCTTCTTCTTCTTGCTCTCCTTTCGTCTTGCAGATCGATTGTAAAGTTGTGTTGTTGTTGATGATGATATTATTTTAGATGATCTGGTATCAATTCTACTACCTATTTGGATACCACTACTATATGAATGAGGAGATGTAAAGGCATGTATTGATAGTGTAGTAGTACTAGTTGTCAGCACTATGGCTGCTGCTACTGCTGCTATTGCCCTCTTCATCTTTATATTGCAAAACATCTATATTATTATTGTGCATTATAATGACGCATCAACTTCAACTCTTTTTTTTATGCCAAGTGTAACGCGCGTGCAGTACCTTGTACGATAACGTACGATATTAAAAGGAACTTTGAGTTCAGTTGGGTGCGTTCAGTAGATCAATTATTGATTATATACGCTCTTTTGATTAGTAGTTAGGTGGTTATAGGGAAGGATGATAGTTTAACAGAATCATGATGTTGACAGTATTACAACTTCTATTAAGTTGCTTTTTTGTAATTTATTGCAATGCATTATCAACAACAAGTCCTGGTATGATAAGGTCACAATATACTGGTCATGATAGAATATACCATTACTCAAATGCTGTCGGTGTTAGGGGTAGAAGTCTGTTTCAACAATCAAAGAGTAGTCAAGATTTATTATCACCATTGCAGCAATCGAGAAGAAGAGATAAAAGAGTAGTACGACCACAACAATTATTATCACACGTAGTGGGCAGACTGAAGAGAAAGATATCTTTTAGTAGAAGAAATAAGCATGATGATGATACTACTTTGAGTTCTAGTATCTTCTCCACTGCAAAGCAGCAAAGACAACTGAGTAGAACATTCTACTACTCAACTGCATCAAGAATGGCAAGGGTACAATCATTTGCCAACTCACCATTATCTTGTTCTACATCTATACTACAGCACTCGTCTACAAGAGAAACATCATCCCAATTACAAATGGTACTCTCAACGCCCGATACAATAATAGAACAGGCATCAACTCAAAAACTATTAGACACATTACTCGATGAGTCAGTTCGGACGCAATCACGACAACCAATTATGATGCAATTCAATCCAAAACGGATATGGATATGGCGTCAATGGCGTGGCACAGTCTTTAGTGAAACTTGGAAGTCAGCATGTCTTAACATGGCCTTAGCGACATTCGTTGTTCTTCTATACGGTGCCTATCCAAATATACGAGACTTATTACAAGGATTTAGTATATTATGGGGACAATTATTAAGTGTAACAACCTTCACATTGACATTCTTTTTAAATCAAAGTTATGGTTTGTGGCGTAAGTGTTATGACTATTCAAGGAGATTACAAGGACGGTTGAATGATTTAGGTATGACATTGGCAGCTCATGCTACACGAACTAAGCCAAGTAGTCCGGATATACCCTCGACATACACGCCTCAAAGTCGTCAGGCGTTGGAATTGGTATCACGATATGTCCGTGTATTCAACTTGTTAACATATGCAAGCTTTACAAGATCACACCGTCCAATATTAACACCCAGGGGGATGAGACGATTAGTTGAACGGGGAATAATAACACCACGTGAACGTGAGATATTAAGTGACGCGGAAGTACCAGCGACACAACGTCATAACGCTGTATTAGTCTGGTTAATGAGATTATTCACCGAGGGGATGGATGCTGGTATATTCGAGGGTGGTACTGGATTTGAACAGCAGTTCATGGAAAAGTGTCATGTCATACGTGCACAGTATGGTGCTATTGGTGATGAATTACAAGGACGCATGCCATTGGCATATGCACACATCGTACAAGTTTTATTAGATGTTGTTTTATGGATGTACCCCTTTATGGCATTAAGTACGGGTATGGCATGGCACACGGGAATTGTGGGTACGGGATTGTTAACAATCTTTTATCAAGGATTATTTGATCTGGCCAAACAATTCTTGGATCCATATGATAATGAGAATTATGGTAAGGGTGATGATCCATTGATGATTGATACACTTATTGCCGAGACGAATGCTGGTAGTATACGATGGATGAACTCCTTCCAGCAACAGCCGTGGAATAGACAATTACTCAACGATGGAGAGATGTATGATAGTATACTTCCCTTGAGAGGTTATTCTGTCGAGGAACTAGCAGAGCAAGAGGCCCAGGAAGAACAGGAAAGAATAGACAGGGAAGAGGCAATCAAGGAGAAGAAGAGGAAGCAAGAGGAGAAGGATAGGCAAAATGCTGAAAACTTGTTAATGGGCCATGTGGCGAATAGAACTTCTGCATCAACCTTCAACGCCGCGGAGAGTTTAAATGGCACGGCATTTCTCACACCAGCGGGCGAGGTATTATTGGATCGAGTTGGTGGAATGAACTCCATGCAGAAATTCATGGAAGTGTCGAATGGTGAAGTCACAACATCACAACTCTTACCGTCAAGCATAGCGAACTCGATAAAAGAGGCCAGGGGAGTAGAAGATCTAGACAAGAACATCACTTCCACTACCACGACAGAAACGGAGTCGAATAAAGTATTGACCCTTGCAGATGGGACACTCGTCACACCAGATGAAAGTTTGACGATGAATGTTACAGAAACTTCTGACGACAATGTTTCCATATCGACTGATGATACGAGTCCTAACCCAGCAACGATCAGTGAGCTAGCGTCGTCTCCTCTACTAGCTAAAGATGAAGAATCAACATCAACACCGTCCGATGAGGATACTCTACAACCTATACTATATGATTCGAACGAGGTAGCATGGGATCAATTAGGTGCAACACCAAACTTTGATGAGAGTATTGCTGAGATGGAGATATACAAAGCAAAACTGGTGGGAAAGAAGATACCAACTAGTAGTTCATATCAAAAATCCCTTCTGTCTGCTAGAAAAGCTCGTATGTTTGATGAAAACCTGGAGGATGACGATCTTGAGAATGAAGACATATTCGAGCCAATGAATATAGAATGGTTCGATGAAGTCAGAGATGGAAAAGAATATCGTGAGTTCAAGCTTCTTAAGATGTTTGTCTAGATTCTAGTCTTTGCTCTAGTATACTAATATGCATCTCTCTTGTTAGGTCTATCTCAAATGCTTGCTGATGAGGAATGGATTGAGGAGAAAGCTGGGACCGATGACTCTGCCAACGAGCCCATGACGTATGAGGAATTTGCAGAGAAAGCGACTGAGCTAATATCACAAGCCAAGAATGAGATCCTTGAGACAAAGGAAATTATGAGTGTCAGTCCAGGAAACGAGGCTGAATATGATGTCAGCAAGAAGGAAAGTAGTAAAAGCTCAATATCATCATTGCCAGTTGCACGACGAATGGCATCAGACGCGGAGCCAGAACCTCTATATGATCAAACCAAGCTGGATGGGATATCTCAGTTGTGGGGTGCTCCACCTGATGTGTTAGAGTTTCACACTACAACAGTTGGTGATTCAGAGGATCAAACCATATTAAATGATGGTGTTGATTTCCGAAATGTATATTCTTTATGGGGAGAAGAAGGAGTCCCAGGTGTACCAACACAAGACGAAGAAGAGAAGGCGCCTGCATCGCCATCAATGGATGGATTCTCTCAGCTATGGAATGAAAAATTATCACCCTACAATGGAGAAGACCCCGAAGAAATAGATCAGAATGAAAGATCTACAGAGGACCTTCAAGCCTATACAGGATTTGAGTGGTGGGATGAGGTAACGGAAGATGGTAAAGAGATGAGACTGTCGCAAATGTTAGCTGATGAGGAGTATGAGGAAATAGTGGAGGAGGAAGATGAAGCGCCTATGACGTTTGAGAAGTTTGCTGAAGAGACAGTAAATTTGATAGAACAAGCTGAAGATGAAAGGAGAGAGACTGAAGCAATTCTGAGTGCTCCTCCAGGAGCCAACTATCTAGACGAGGATGAAGAGTTAGACGCTTCGTCGGATAATACTGAGGAGGCTTTTGCTGATGGTAAGCAAGTGTGTGTGCACTTTCATGTAGTGTATGCATAATACGTATGCATAATTCTTACTCATTTGCTTATGTTTGCCCTCAGTCGCTTCGTCCGAGGAGTTTGAAGAATTACTACAAGAATTATCTGAAGCTAATGATTTAGATGAGCCATCCCAACTCGACTGGACTTCCATCCTTGAAGATGCTACTGTAGAAGCTGACAGTGTCGACGATGACATTGTTTCTGACAAGGATATAGATATTCTTGCAATGGATGATCTTCCAGAAGAGGATGAAGAAGCGGATATTGAGGATGTGGTGGAAGACATCAACTCGTTACCCATATCAGAAGTAGATGATAGTGATGGCGAACCAGACAATAGTGAATTATAAAATATTAACAATCTAGGGAGAAATCATGCTATAATGTACACAATCTACCCAACTGCCAATGAACAATCAGAATAACCTTAATGACTTTAGTCCATTGAACCGCACCCTACACCCCATTGGTTTATGTTTGTTCCTACTTAGTATCCATAGATTGAGTACTATGCCCACTTTGCAGTAGAAGAGGATCTAAACGAGAGCCGGGGTTCAAAACGGGAAGTGTCCAAAAAAGATACGTATCTTATTTCCTCATCTGTAGTTAACTATGATCCGTGCTGCTAGCTGTGATTGATATGTACTTATACAAGAGTATTCAGTATTGTTTTAAAGTCATTAGTTTGTCAGCAGTCCAAGAGGGGCACATTACATTGCAAAAATGAGTAGTAGCTGCAGTAGTAACAATGGTTCTATGGAGTTCAGTCAAGTATCAGATAGTTTGGTATACAAAATGCCTGATAAAAAAGATTTCCCAAAATCTACAACCAATTGGAAAGATGGCTTGAATAATATACTTGCGGCTGTTGAAAAGTCGGATGAAGAAGGGAAGAGTAATCCAATTGTTCTATTTAAAAATGATAGATATGTGTGTACATACGATATGGTGAGTTGTATTTTTTTTATTTGCATGCCGCATTATTATTCATATGGTATTTGAATCATGTTCATTGTATTCATATGGTATGACTGTATATGGTATGCGATGGTTTTGTTGGTGCATGCATCTTAAATCTATACCAATATTCTCTTATATTTATGAAGTACCCCAAAGCAAAGTACCATCTTTTACTAATGAGTCGAAAGAAGAATGCTGGAAAATTATGTCACGTCGACACATTGAATGATTTACAACCATCACATCTAGACGAGATGAAAGAGTTTCATACATTAGCAAAGAATATTGCATCGTCCATATTATTATCCGCAAATGAATCATCATCCACTACATTCAAATTTGGATATCATGTCTTACCATCATTTGAGCCACTACATCTTCATATTATATCCTCTGATTTACAGTCATCATGCATTACTAATCGGAAACACGTAGTATCATTTACTTCTCCGTTATTCTTTGTGAACTCGACAGCATTAGAGAAACATTTAGAGAGTGCATTTGCCGATAAATTGGTATTGAGTGTCAGACAAGAAAGAGCAGCAAGTGTACGGGATAGTACTCCCATGTTTTGTCCAAGGTGTAAGAGAGTTGCATCTTCGGTACCCGACTGGAAAACTCACAATGAACAATGCAATATTATTGGACCAATGGAAGAAGATGAAAGTAAAGGTGCACTCAATTCTCTTCTTGGTTGGAGACGAAAAGTTTGTACTGACGAAGTCATCTTCGAAGACGAGACGGAGAATGTAAACCCAACCGTTAGCGGTGTCAAGAGGGCGCACCCATCAGAAACGAGAGTAGCTGACATAGAACCACCAATACCAACAAGATTTATGATCAGTGCAGACCCGCAGGTTCGTTTCATTATATTTTATAATTTCCATTATGGTGTTACACATTCACTAACAAATTTCTCGTGTTCTTCTAGCATTATTTCATCTATATGGCAATACGAGAGAAAGGAGATTCGCCATTTGCACGTGGTCTAGAGAAAACTAAAGCTTATTGTCCGGATGAGATGGTACACTGTCTTCAGCATGATCAGACACGTCATGTTACCATGTTCAGTGGAGAGCTAACAGCTAGCGAGGTACGGAATCTAAAGTTTAGGGGACAGCTGGCCCCGGTGTCTATCTCTTTTGCAGGTTGGCAGCCGTGGACTAGTTGTTGCTTAATGTTGACTCATGAGAGTCAGAATGAACTGAGGTATTTGTTGTCAAAGATTGAAGGATTGCCTCGGTTTAAAAATAACGATGATCAAGGTATGTGTGATCATATATCACTGTACAGGAAACGAAGCAATACTAAATTACCTTTTCCTGAACTGAAGGAGGGTTTCGATCATATAAAGAGAGCTTGGTCACGATTCTTTGGTACTGTAGAAGGCGTGAGTATTCGGATATCCTCACATGGTACGAAAGGAAACTATGAACAGTGCAAGATATTGGCCGAGGTACAAAACGGGGCTACTTCTCCTTCCCCGAAGAAGCAGAGGCCTAGTACACCACCAAACATCCAGAGTGCTGCAAATGACATCTCAATTGCTACCAAGCTGCAGTTAGAAATAGGTGAGAAGCCACATCCAATTGATCTACTTTTACCTTGGGAGGAGAAGCTTGTTGCAGCTGTAATTCCCGATTTGCTTAGTACCAAGGAATGCAAGGCAATCATAGAAGTATGTGAAGAAAGCGGCTTTGATCAAGCTTTGCTCAATGTTGGTGGTGGAAGAGAAGTACTTAGCACGAACTTCAGAAAGTCTCTACGATGTATTATCGATGATAAGGAGGCGGCTAAGATCATCTTCAGTAGACTGAAGCACGTTATTCCACAAACATTGACAAAGAATGAGCAGTCATGGCAATGTGTTGAACTGAATGAACGGCTTAGGGTTTTAAAGTATGAAGTTTCTGACTACTTTAAACCCCATACAGACGGTAGTTATCAACGGCAGAATGGTGATACTAGCATGTTGACATTGATGTTATACCTCAATACTCCGATCGCAGGAGGGGACACCAACTTTCTATCTGATAAAGGACAACACCAAAAAAGAACAGTCAACCCAACTACAGGACAAGGTCTATTGTTTGACCATACTCTTCGGCACGAGAGCACTGAACTAGAGGCTGGTGTCAAGTATGCAATAAGAACTGATGTGATGTATCGACGAGCTAATAACTTGTCTACGGAAGACTCGTCAAAGAAAAGGATGCAGACGGGTAACTATTCTGATTATGAGACTGACGAAGGCTATTGAAATGGTCAAGCGGGTCGTATGATGCCTGTCACACCCCGATTGACTTACACTCGTGCATGGTAGCTCTTTGATGTGTGTGGACACTACCTACTTAGTTGGCACATAATCATATAAGCAAATGTTTTATAAACTAAGATATGAGCACTAATACATGCCACCGGTGTATGATATCCAAGAATTCGTATCGAAGAACTTGTAACTACAGAAACAACTAGACTGGACTGTTATCTTTTACTTGGATTGAATAACTCCAAGCCTCAAGTTTGCCTTAGTTGTGGTATTTAGAGACAAGTCTACATAACATTCAGCCTAGTACTACTTACACACCTTTAGTAAGATCTTGACTTGACGAAACTATGAAGAAGTATTCAATCAAGGACTAACCGCATAACATATGAATCAGCTGCACAAGTAATATAATACACCATAATAGCCAATATCAAACAATGGAATCATCGTCATCACTTGAATTCTTGGACGGCTTAATCGCAGAAGAGCCATTATTAGGTCAGAATCCAAATGATGCTGTGCTTTCAGCATACACTACTCAGGGAGGAGACTCATCCTACGCTCCACTGCCGCCACAGCAAAGGTTTGGGATAAACACTCGACCAAAGTTTATTCCTTCCTCTAGTAGCAGCAAATCGGCTGCCACTTCAATGACAACAACAATGACAACAACTACAATACAACAACCAAGCAAAGACACTAAGGAAGTTGAATATATTTCTGCATTGGAAATGAAACCTCATCTTGACATTATTTGCGTTAGTGGTCTTCATTCAAGCTCGGCTAATAAAATATTCCGACAATTCACAACCAGTAACAAGCCTCACTTTGATACGTTGTCAAAGGAAGACAAGAATAAGTTTGCCGTCAATCTTTGGCATCAATTATCAAGCAAAGGCCATCGCTTTCTCAAACCAACGAAGGATCGTCGATATGAACTATTTGACTATGACAGGTCCACCAAGAAACTTCTTGACACACTAACACGCAGCCGCACAAAGACGAAGGCCGGTGCTAGTACGGATGCTGTTAGTCTTGACACACTCATGAGTAAATTCACCTTTGAGAATGCGGAGCCTGCCCGTGATGTATTTGCTTCTCTTCCAAATAAGAAGCAAAAGACTATTGTTGGTGTGCCAAAGACAGATGTTGAACTTCCTCCACCAATGAAGGAGAAGAAATTTGATGATATTGCCATGGAAGCCATCACTACACTCTTGAGTAGACAAGAGTTTGCAAATGCATTGGATAAGAATTGGGGAGATGATCCTGAAAAGAGAAAGATCTGTGAAGAGCAGGTAAGTCGTCTCTTGTGTGTTTTTGTTCTGTCCACGCTAATACACATACTACCATTATTGTCATTACATCCAGATGTTGAAACGGTATAGAGCGGCAGCAATGAATGGAGTGTCAGTTCAAGAGTTTACTGCACGACTTTTGCCCATTCTTTCAAAGGAAATCGAGGTCAATCATAGCGATAGTGAAGACCCCGAAAAAGACAAGGAGAACTCCGCTGAAGAAGACAACGAATACCAAGAAGAAGGAGAAGAAGAAGATACGAAGGAGAGCCAATCAGTCTAATCTGGTGGTTGTTTGTCACTGTTATATGATAACCTTGAGCCTCAATTTATAATCCAGCTTTTCGAAGGACTTCGTCTGCTGCCAGAGATAGCAAATCTGATTGTTCTTGTCTTGAATTTGTCATAACTGATGTCTTGGCGTCTTCTAATACCTTATACTTCCATTGCTCAAATGCATGATCAATAGTATGGTTGATTTTAACTTGCATATCACTTTGATCATTCTTATTTTGATGAACCTCGAATAATGTCTTGGTCGCTGCACTACCAACACTACCACCTTTAGCGCTGCTACCTTTCTGACCAGGTGCACTAAGAAGAGCAGAGTCTAATGTATTAATTGACACTGTGCCTTGTGCAAGAATCTTACGCAAGTAGTCAAGTACTTGCTTGAACATACCTTCCTGTAAATTGGCCGCTCTGATGATATCCTGTTCATTCAATGGACGATCATCGTCTTCATTGTTGTCTATTGCATCATCCTCTACATCTTCTTCATCTTCCAATCCTTTACTACTTTTCTTCTTTGTTGATTTAGAAACACTCTTGCTAGTAGCAGCAGCAGCAGCAGCAGCCTTCTTACTATTGCTCAAATGGAAACTTTCACCCTCACTCTTTTTAACGGCCAAATAAAAGCATGCTGCTTCATATTCCTCTTGATAATGTTTCATATCATTAATCAATTGATACCTACTAATTCGTCGGCTTGATTCCAAAGTATTGGTATTGGATTGTTGCTGCTGTTGCTGTAAACTGTCTATACCATCCATACTTGATAACAACTCAAATAACTTTATTGCATAAGATGTTGCAAAATCAGCATCTGGTATCATCGGACCTAGCTGGATACATAAATCTCGAATTAAGTTGGTGGGTGATAAAGATGATGATGCAGCAGTGGAAGAAGATGTGGCACCGAAAGCCCGAGATGACGATAGGACAGATTTATCATATTTCCTCTTTGTTTGTTTATTATTCCTCCTACCCCTTTGTTTACCAATCGATGATCCATCTAGATATGATGCAATCAAAGTTTGCATTGTTTCCAGCTTTTTAATGTCTGCCTTTTTGTTAAATCCAACCGTCTTAGCCAAAGCTGGAATTGGTATATTTGTTTGCATATAACATACATTGTTACTACTATTGTCAGACGATACATTCCTACTCAAATAGTCAATTACCAACGCTGCACGTACTATCGGATTGTCTTTTATTAATGATACCCTTTTTGATTTGAGTATACGCAATGCTTCTTCGCATTTTGATATTAGTATTCCTCGACGACGGATGTAGTCTGGTTCGAGTTGGGATGCAAAACCAAATAGCTGAATATGTATATTAGATTGTAGTTTATCGAGAACAATGTCAATATTGCTCTTATGAGCGCCCTTCTTCGACATGGCGATAGAGTGAAGGTTGAGCGTTGCGGCTGTTTTCTAAAAGTCCAAGGTACACAAGATGTGTACTTTTTGATACGTCTTATTTCTTTGACCGAAATATCAATATTGCGGCCAACGACATTGACCAAATCACTATCAATCGAAAGAACGTTAAAGAGTTGAGTTTATTATCCCTGATATACCAATTGATATTAATTTGCGGCAGAGAAAGCTATACTACTAAAATAGCGAAGGACCAAAAAGGATACCGCTTGTATTGAAATCTTAGGCCACCACCATTTTAAGGTGGGTAGCAACTGAATCTAATTGGGAGTCTTTCGGTCTTAACTGGAACAATATTTTTGAATTTTATAGGTAATGGGTACAAATTTCTCTCTGAGATACCTTTAATTTTACTTCTTCTATTGCAATAAATCTACACGTAAATGTGAGGGAATTTTTGTGCATTACGCTATTAATACATCTAATAAAGAGTTATGCACAAAAATTCCCTCACATTTGGGGGTATATAAATTGGTATTATTGCAAGGTAATATGAACAATTTTCTCTCTGAGGTACCTATAAAATTTGAAAATTTTTATTCAGTTGGGACCCACCTTAACTACCACCACTCTATCTTCTTTTACTAATCTATAGGATATCTTGATGATGTGGAATGACACAAGGCATCAGAGTCTCCTTCCGAAGATGATGAGCCTTAGGAGAGGAAGTCGAATAGAGGGGTATTGTAACACAGAGATATTCTTGATCTTGATTCAGGATCCGCCAGAACTACTTTGCATGCATTGTTTGGTTGAGATTGATGCCGTCATGTATGTATCAATCAAATCTTACAATTCATTCAATACATTTCGGTCCATCGAGCTATCTCTATAAGCAAAACAATCAATGACTTAGGGATGTATAAATACTCAGCAGAACGATACATAGTGGAGTTGTGTCATCGTCGTATTCATATCTTCTCTAGAGCTGTCAAAGAAGAGACACATTCACTCAGCTCTACTAGAGAAGATATACATTCACTCACTCTACCCGTTTCTGAGAAGACTTTAACCAAACAATTCATCAGTATCATCTACAAACTCTACATTCACAAAGTAGCTTAATTTTGGAAAATTCCTCTCCAAATAAGTTATACCTTCATCCTCAATCTTGAATTGATCAGGATCTTCACCATATTCTGAATAGAATTCATCAACTACCTCTATACCGCCATACCCTTCACCTGAAGGTAATACTTCTCCTATTGGTGCAAAACCTTGTTTATCGAGATAGCTATTATCATTGGTGTTGATAAATAATTGTGTACTCCTTGAGTTTAGTCCAGATGTTGCGAATGTGATTGTACCCCGATTGTTTGACGCAAGAACAGGGTCGTCTATTATGGCACCCATTGCATCCCACCCTTTTTGAATCTCTACATCAGAACTTATACCCCTATAAATGATGGGAACCATATGAGTAAGTTGTTGCGGTGCACAGATATTAGTTGAACGACATAATAGAAGCACAACTTCTTACCATTGAACAACGAAGTTTGGCACAACCCTAAAGATACGATTCTCATTCCAAAAGTTGGATGTTGTCAAGGCTTCAAATCTGTCTACACCGATCGGTGCCCAATGTGGATGGAGAAGTATTCTAAATTTGTTTGTTGATAAATTATGCGAGGGTATACATTGCAATGTATGTGTATCTTTTTCATGAGTACAATTATTTGAATTGGTGTATAAATTTGCAACAGTAAACTCTACTATCCTTTCTACTCCAATCTCCGCTTTGCTTATAGTTGAATCGACAAGATCATTACTGCTTTGTTCTTGTTGTTGTTGTTGTTGTTGTTGTCCGTATATTCTTGTCTTTGAAGATAATATTCCACCGCCATTATTGCCTCTACTGAGTAATACAGCCAATAAACATATGATAAATATAAGCATTGACAATATGAATGCCTTAACATGAGGCCGTCGTCTTTGTCGTTGCTGTGCTTCTTGCAACGTTGCTAGTTCTAAAGCATGTGATAAAGTGGTTATATCTGATACAATATCCTCATTAGTATGATCACATTCAAAGTCATATTCGTCAGATTGATCATCAGTTTCTTCTTCCTGATTGTTACTATTAAGATATCTATTAGTTGTTAAGTTTGTACTTGTTGCAGTACTAATAGAATGCAATTCAATGTTTTCTTTCGTCAATTTAGCACTCATATCTTTATTTGTTGTTGTAACCCTACATTAGATAATAATAATATATTATCTCTTAAAATAGTAAGGTAGAAGCCGTGCACATACTTACAACATATTATTAGTTATTGCCGCGTATTCTAGAGGTACACAATAAAGTAACAACATATCATGGTACCTAAAGAAATAAGGCTAATCTAAAGTAACCGACCAACTTTCACTAATCGGTCTACAAAATACATATTTTCCGGTCGAATACGAACTCAAAGAAGTATGAGGTATCTTTCTTCTATTTGGCGATTTTTTTGCGAAAGCATAATGGACACGCGCAATTCTAACAGCAATTCGAATTAGCTACCTACATGCAGCCGCAGCTAGCACACTAATTATTATTATCTACTAACCAAGTAATGATGATGAACACATCACTCCCCATTTCATTAAATCTGCGCCGGCACAACTAAAGTCAACAATGGTCAGTGGTAGTAATAGGATGCTCACAAGAGATGATCGAGAGGAGAGTAGTAGTAGTAGTATCATGATTGATTCTGTAGATGGTGGCGTTGGCGGTAGCACAATTACCAGCAGCCAATCATACGTGTATCAAGATTCACGAAATGATAACTTTACATCAAAGATACAACATGAGATGAGGAGGCTTACACATGCCGATGATCATCATAATATTGTCACACCTACCGAGCAATCCCTCCGTAATGGCAGTGGTACTCATGATGCATCAGTCATGATATCATCAACAACATCAAATAGTTCAATTCAAAGTCAAAGAGCCGCGGAGGAAACTATTGAACGTCTTCAGAATGAAGTTGACATTGAACGACAACGTGATGCTGACTACAATCGAGTAATGCAACATAACAAAGAGTTGCAACAACAACTCTCATCTAAAGATAATGAAATTGCAAAACTAAAAAGACAACTACAATCGGCCAATCATACAATTGAATCAACTAAGACTAGTATCACACAAACTTATACACGAGATGTGAACAACATTGAACAAGAATACAAAGCAGCATTAAAAGAAGTTGTTGATGACAATAAACGACTACAAGAAGAGTTATTATCAAGTCAACGAGTTATACATGAACTACATGATCAGACTGAAGAGCTACATAAGCTACAAAGTGTCAATGCAAATTTCAAACAAGTACTCAAGATAGCTGAAAAGGATGTAGCCCTTGCTAGTGAGGATGTTGAGTTATCACAGAAAAATCTTGATGAAATCCAATCTCAGAACGATCATATATTGACAGAGAATATGCGTATGCAGACTCAGTATGCCGATATAAAAGAGAACTACAAACACCTCATGGAGCATAAGATTCGATTTGAACAAGAAAATGTTGTATTATCAAATGAGTTGGAAACTGTAGTTGAAGAGTGTAAGGTGATGAGATCCAAGCTAAAGCTATTAGATGAAGTTACTGATGCATTGGAGGATACCGTCATTGAGAAAGATAATATTATACTTAAATATGAAAGGCTGCAAGAATCGCATGCCTCACTTGAAATGGATGTATGTTCAATGAAGAATGATCTTAGAAATACTCTGAAAGAGAATGATAGAATCCGTTCTCATTATGATGAATTGGAAAGGAAACACGACAGGTTGCAGGGTACAAATAAATCAGATTATTACATGACAACGCTGATAGAACAGCAACGTGATAAGATGGGAGCCATGGTAGAAAGATACATGAATGAAAATATGAACATACTGAGGGAAAGAAATGAGTTGAAGGAAGAGTTGATATGTGTTCTTGAGAATATTGCGTGTGTAGATAGTGTAGAATACTAGGATACTAGTTAGATGTACTTGGAAACAATACTCCCTTCCCGATCTAAATACATCTTTTTAGATGATTAGTACTTTTTATATGGATTGAGATCGGATTGCTGTTTCATCCTCTGCTGACGTCTCTGGAGAGCTTCTTTGCGTTTAGCTTCAATCATTGCTCGCTGCTCTGCTGTGAGTGTCACGGGCCGGTTGATAGGAGGGTCAGCTGCAACAGCATTGATCGGTGCTAATTTTGACTCGACCATTGAAGCCTGAGTTGGGGATTGGTTGTCATCTTCAGAGGCGAGTTTATGATATGCATCTTCGAGTTGATTTGCATCTCCTCCCGCTCTATGATGTTCTAGCACACTTCTTATGAAATTCATTCGACCAAGACCTTTTTGAGATGATTGGGTGTGTTGGCTTTGACTGGTAGGTTCCCTCCTGTTGAACACCGGTGTCTTCCATTGATTATCTATTTCATGCTGATGATTGAACTGCCGATGAATGTTATCTTCTGCCTCGCCACATATCTCAACATCATCATCAGCACGGTCTAAATCATCTTGTGAATATCCAAGTTGACTGGTATCATTGATGAAACTATCATGGCCCGTTTCCTCGTCTTCTATCTCTCTAAGTAGGGCAGCTTCTTCATCTGAATCTTCCGAATCGTCATTAGCAGCCTCACAGTCGAGAAATTGACACCGATACTTGTCCTCGAACCTCTGACGGAGTCTATCCTTCTTGAGGACCTTTGGCGAGTTATCATAATTCTGTGCCGGACGAAGGCGTTTCCGTTGAGGTAATGCCTTTGTATCACGTTGATGAGGTGTATCGGTCAAACTATCAAAAGACTTCCGTGGTTGCTGAGATGAGTTATGGCACGGTTTGATGGGAGTATCAATCAGACTCTCTAGTGACATACGTTCTAACTTTTGTGGAATAGATGATTTGATAGGTGTATCAGTCAAGTCTTTCATAGCCGACTGCTCAAAGTGGACATGACGACGTTCTGGGTTTCTGGCAAAGTGTTGATCTTGAAGAGAAAAGTTTAGACATTCTTGGTTGTATTGACTTGTTGTAGTGCCTTCAATGGGGTTGTCAGTTTCTTCCGGACGTTGAGAAGTGTCCAATATTGTAACATCAGCATGAGGCTTGTTGTTAGGTTCAGAGGCAACATCACTCTTATCCACGGCATCATCTTCTTCCTCTTCAATGTCATAATCATCAGAAGACGACGAATCCTGTGTTGGTAAATGCAAGAAAGCAGATGCGACATTATCATCATTATCTAAGTGACTTGGCTCGACCTCGTCTTTACCAGGGAAAGGATTATTTTGTGGTGCACTCTCTTCATTGCTACACTCATCCTCGCTATCATCATCGGAAGAAGGCGGTGGAGTTGGTAAGCGAAATGATGTAGAAATAGGACTATTGTTATTTTTGTTGTTGTTGTCAGTTACATTGTCAGTGGATGATACTTTTCTATCATCACCTGCATACTGCTTGTCAGTATCCTCGGCTGATTCCTCTTGTAACTGCTGGGAAAGTTGTCTCCCTACCAATACATTGTTGTCTTGATTGCTTTCCCGAAGAGGACTGAGTGATAATTGGGAGTTGACATTCTCCTTTTCACCAGCCAAACCAATACTTGCTTCTTCTGCTTGTTTAGGAGACAATGTGTCTGTATTGTGCAAATTTTCTAATTGATTTCCTCCATCAGCAATAACCAGTGATGATTCCAAAGATTTACCTGTGTCTTGAATAGAGTCAAAGTCAATATCCTGATGATTACCAGCTGTACCAAAATCATCTCCGTCTACATCATGATCAAAACGAGGAGTCTTCATTTCGACAACTTGAGACTTTTGTCTTTGTCCGACTCTCGCATCACTACATGTATTGTCCTTGTTATTGTCAAAGAATGCACAAAGGTCGTCATTAATTGACATATCATCAGACAATGGGCTTGACGCAGAGATGGCAGATTCTTCATCGGCATCAGTATCATCAATCTCCATTCCAGGCGGTGCTACAACTGAGCAGCTTTTGTGATGGGCTGCATCAAACAAATTTGATATATTATAAGTATAATTAGGAGCCATCTCCTCTCTGATTGGACCAAATATTTCATCTAGCGTGCTAGGCTTGATATTTGTTTCTGGATTACTCTTGGTACCAACATCATTATCACTACCAAAGTCTACTGATTGATAATCGTTAATATCAGAATCAATGAGCTCGACAATTTCTTTTATACTCTTTGAATTCTTTGTTGATATCTCTTTTGAAGGAGAGCGGACTCCTTGTGTCTCATCTTTAATTGCTAGGTGTAATTCTTCAAGCTGTTTCACAATCCTTAGCGACCTTCCACTACTAGACAATGATATCTTCTTTTGGACGCTTCCTTTTGTAAGCATTTTGTTATAGATAGATGATTGACTCCGAGAATTCAGATATCGTCTCTTGAGAGATATGGGAAATATATTGCTTTTGCTTTCATAATCACGGCAAGAGGAAGGAGGTAGTCGCCCAAAGAGATTATTTCGTTCCTCTTCTTGTACAGAATCAAGCCTCCAGTTATTATCAATGACCTTTCCTTGACCACCTTGTCTTCTTCTAGAAGCACCTCTCTGTCCATTCCGTTTACTCTTGGGAGTATGTCCGCCAACTTGAGATAAGTGGAATGAATCAACATTCATCTTCTTCCTCAATAGATTCGGCTCATCCTCAAACATGGGTGCGTTTTGACGCAACTTGAACACAGTCGGATCCTTCAACGCCCTATTGATCTTATTTTTGTTTGTAATCGACTGAATATAACTATAGGTATGAGAAAGAGATGAAGCATGTGTGAGATGTCATACATTCAAGGAAGAAGGCATATTACAGGAAGAATAGGTACCCACTTCTTCTCCTCGTGCTCAGCTAGTAATTGAACTACCCTCCCGTTCCTCGCCCTACCAGTTCTCCCATTACGTTGAATAGAACGTATGGCACTCTTCTGTGTATCAAAGTTGACTATCAAGTCCACATCCTTTATATCAAGTCCTTCCTCTCCGACACAGGTACAGACTAATACATTATATAAACCCTGATTGAACTGTTGTAATACACGTTGTTGCTGTGCTTGGTTCATACCCATTTGATCTTGTCCCGTGTTGTAATTGGATGTCGATGTTGTACTACCCTTCTTATTCTTCTTACCCACTGCCTTCTTACTTGCTTGTCCAATAAACTGTGCTGGCTTAATCATTTCTGAATTATGTATCTGTAACATCTTGACAATACCTCCTACTGATTCGCGCCATTGTGAAAAGACAATAACACGTGTGGATTGACCAATAGCCTTTTTTCTCTGAAAATGTTCAGTCAACACGTTAACAAGCATACTCAACTTTGGATTATTCTCAAATGTATCAAGATTATCTTCCTCTTGTTGACTAACACCACTAGCAACAATCATCATATCACGCATCAATGATTGGAAAACAGGCGTATCCTTCATATAATGCATATAATGTTTATGTGTCGACTCTGCTAATTTCATTCTTGACATTTGTACTCCCTGTTCTTTTAGCATACATCGGGCATTAGCTAAGTCACGCAATATATTGAACTGTCCATCAAGTCGATGATCACCACCTGAACATTTAACATACTCCTGCTGAACCTGCATAACTGAGAATGGTTTAATGTTGGCACTATCATAAAATAATCGTTGCTGAATACTAGGATTCATGTTCACATTCTTAGTCTCGGACCGTAATCGCTCTAATATTGGTAATATCAATTGTGAGAGTTTGTTATCCAATTCTTTCACAACATTGGGCTGTTTCACTATTATGACCTCTTCCTCACGATGGTGTATGTACTTTTTGACATTTGGGTCGTCTTCTGTCCGTGCCTCAATACGACAGATGTTTAATGTGTCAATTAGACATTGTATACTTTTAATATCTGCACCCGGTGTGGCGCTTAATCCGACAAATCTATATTTGGCACCCGAATTATTTATTAATTGTACTAGTGTTGTATTGGCATGTGACCCTGCAAGTTGTGTGGTTTCACAAAAGTTAAAGATGGAAGAAAGAGGGCATATCTTTCGGTTAGTTACATGTGGTTTTGCAATGGCAATCAATACACACCGAGACTTCCACAACGAACAACACACGAATGATTCATACAGTTAGTTATACACAATACTAAAAAACAAGTAACTTTCCTGTAGCTCGATGTGCTTCATCCATGACAACACAGACAATGTTTCTTGGATTACATCGATTTTCTTGTATATCCTTGACCAGTGTTTGCGGAGTGCAGAAAAAGCACCTTTTATTAGTCCACATGGCAACACGTGAATCTGGTTTTGATCTACCTGATATTTCAGCGGTATGTACTTCCGGTATACCCATAATCTTATAACAGGCAAGTATCTGTTGACTAACTAATGGACGTGTCGGTGCACTGGAAGATACGCGTTTCGTGGTTTATGAAGATGAAGAAAGATGATTCTAACACATGTTAGTACAAGTGGGTTGAAAAGGCAATCAAATAAAGGCAAACTAAGGTCAAATAAAGCAGTAAAGTCATCGAGACTTTATACTGAACACACGAATTCATATGATAAAACAGTACTAACGCGGACTTTCCAGAAGACTACCTTGCCCTGTGGAAACCAACGGTAATAATTATACATAACGACAGCGGCGACTAATGTTTTACCCAATCCAGTTGGTAATGATACCAACGTGTTTGACATTATAGACGTGTATGACATTTGCAATTGATATGTACGTTCAGGAAAGAGTGTATTAATTGGATAGATCCAATTATGTTTCGTGTTTTCGCATATTGGTATTGGACCTGCTTGGTATTGCTTTTCTTTAACAAAGGTACCATTCCTATATGTTATTGATGATGATTGTTGTTGTTTCTGGTTGCGGTGTTGTTGCTGCTGCTGCTTTTGATTCAACATTGGATTAGTAGCTGTCTGCTGAATAAATGAGTGAGATGATTCTTTTTCATTACCACCATTTAGATTGCCAACATTCATTCCTACCTGAGTTCCTCTAGCAGATGTATATGGATTATTACAGTTACTATTATTGCCAACAATCTTTGCAACACTTTGTAGACTTGTACCATTATGGTATGGATTATTTACTAT
>Ga0214478_100251_pt1 | contig 31509 bp, 22 predicted proteins | sample M1_20Mar14CPVII9_2_FD_178001 | JGI IMG/M metagenome (GOLD analysis project Ga0214478, IMG submission 178001) | Marine eukaryotic communities from Monterey Bay, California, United States - M1_20Mar14CPVII9sort6BwellD7 | ecosystem: Environmental > Aquatic > Marine > Unclassified | place: USA... | reverse complement strand
GTGTGGATAGAGGAGATATTAGCGGTGGATGTGGAGGTGGTGGGATATTGACGAGGTTGTTTGGATGCGGCATTGATATATCTGCTGCAGATGTTTTAAAGTTTGATGACATAGATTTGGAACAACGAGAACGAGAGCAACAAGAGATTATCGATAGCCAACAGCAACAGGTAGATGAGCAAGAGAGATTAGATGAGGGGAAGAAAAAGTATCAGCTTACAAACAAGTTGGTGGATGATTTCGTAGAGGCTGTCAAGTATCGAATGGAGATTATAGAGAATTCGCCATCATCAGAGTAGGAAGAAGTTGGAGATATGAGTGATGTTGTGACAAGGACGAGAGAGGTAGCACGAAAGATGTACGCTTATGGTCTTCCCATAATTGGAATGGTACCTAGAACTTCGAACAGTAGTGATAGCAAGGATGACGGCGAAGAGAAAGCTGTTACAGTGGACACTGCCGATGGTAATAATGAGAACGAAGATGCTTTGGTGAGCCAATTTCTTTATCTCTTCTTTTTACCATGCTTCTTAACCTTAACTCACACCACAAATCATATATAGCTTGATACATTTGGCCAAGGTCCACATCATCGCCAATACTTTCCTGTGTTGCCCATCAATGATGACGATGAGGAAGGATACGGTAATGAAGCAGATGAAAATGACCAATATGCATCCAACCAACTTATCAATACAACCAACGAAGCAGCAGCAAAGAAGAAGAAGAGATTTCAACTACCCACACCTCAATCTGTTTTATCTTCCCTTCTAGGCAAACAACCCAAGTCATCTGCTACTCCAAATGAAGAAGAATGTCAAAGAAGATTGACCGAGATACGAATTGAACTACGAAAGTCGACAACTATGTTGGATAATTCTCAAAATCCTGCTGTTCAAGATGCATGTCAACGCAGGATAAACAAGCTTAAAAAGGAGAGACAGTTTTATCAAATCATCCAAGAACGATCTAAGGTACAATCCATGTTACATACATCAAATGTAGAGAGTGTAAAGGGAGCATGTAAAGAGCGAATGAAACAATTGATATATGAGTTGGAGACACTGCAGATGGAAGAAGAAAACGATGATGATGACGGAGGCCCTACTTTGCCAAATGACACAAGAAGAGAACAACCTCCTGACGATGTAGAAGATAGTCAGTGGTTTGAAAGAGTAGTTCAGTACGTCAATGAAAGTGGTGCAACTTTACATGATAACGATGATACAACTATGATAATGCCTAGAGCGACAATACCAGTCCAACAATCTAGGGGGACTTATCATCCATCGAGGAGAAGAGAAGAGTACTTTCCACAACATCAACAGTATCAGAATTACTTCCCAAACAATCCTCAACAACGATACGATGATAGCCGAGTTCTTTCACCTAGAAAAAATGCCAGAAGTCAAAGTCCTGTTGCTCGTGCTGTGAACTCAAGGACCCATTGGATTGGATGAATGGTTTCTTCCTGATTGTGTATGTACAGAATATAGACATCGAACCATACTCATGAATGATCGTTTGGTACCGCATTCATTACCGCCACGCACGACACTTACTACTTGACATCCGCTGACTTCTAGTCTGAGGAGTATTGTTAATTGAAAAACAAGGTGAGACTGATACCCCCCTGGTGCACTTGCCTCTGTCAAGTCTGTGGGTACTGCTGTTGCTTCATTTCGCCATTATCAGTATTCTTTGACATGAGATCAATATCAAATCGGCTAAGATCTGACGATGAAGACTTGTTCAAAACGGCAGCAATGATATTAGTAATTCTACTCAATTAAGTAGAAGTTTCAGTGGCCGCGTTGGCAAGAACTGCAAGAGCAGAAGACCGGTTGAGGTGTTTTGTTTGGTTTTAGTTCTTCACGGGGCGAAACAATGGCGTTGTTTGAATAGCTAGGTATGGAATGTTTGAGTCTGTCCACAAACCTGTAGTTGAAATTTAGTCTTTACATATACTTCCAAACCAAGCTGCAAACCATCTCATTAGATACTGTAAAACAACAACTCCTTCTCACGGTTGCTCACTGCCCTCTTATACGCCTTATCAAAATCCTTTGGCAGTACAACATATCGATTCTCCCTCACGGCTTGTAACCCCGCCTCGGCACAGATACTTGATACATCGGCACAACTAACCTTCTCACTACGGTTGACGTAATCTTCCAAATCAAGTTCATCACTCAAATTCATCTTTGACGTTGCAGCCTGGAAGACCATACGCTTTTGACGACGATCTGGTTGGGGGAATTCAATCTTACGATCAAGACGTCCGGGACGTAATAGGGCAGGGTCAAGAGTATCAGCACGGTTAGTTGCCATAATAACCTTAACGTTCGTAGTTTGATCGAATCCATCCATTTGATTCAATAATTCAAGTAGGATACGCTGCACCTCACGATCGGCACCCGTTTGGGCATCGAAACGTTTGGTAGCAATGGCATCAATCTCATCAATAAAAACGACACAGGGAGAATTTTCACGTGCAAGACGGAAAACATCACGGACCATACGAGGTCCCTCGCCAAGGTACTTTTGAACAAACTCCGACCCAACCATGGAGATGAATGTGGCTGAGGTGGCATTAGCAACTGCCTTGGCCATCATGGTTTTACCTGTGAGATATATTGATAGTGGGAATTGTTATTGATGAGAAAGTGAGCTAATTATAAAATATAAAAAACATACCTTACACATAATATAAACCCCAATTAATACAATACCACCCTAAATAAAAAAACAAACAAAACTCACCAGTACCCGGAGGACCATACAACAATACACCCCTTGGTGGATCAATCCCAATCTGTTGATACAAATGATGTTGAATCAATGGTAATTCAATAGCCTCCCTAACTTCTTGTTTTTGAATATCCATACCACCAATATCCTTATATGTCACATCAGGCTTCTCACTCATCAATTGTACAGTCGAATCACTCTCCGGTGGTAAAATATCCACCACCGAATGCGAGTGTCGATGTAACGCGATAGATGTATTAGGCTTTAACATCTCCCTATCCAATGTACTTAATATCCGAACGTAATAATTCGATCCGGCAGTGGAACTTACAATACCATAATTGGCATCAATCATTTCATTAAATTGACCAATAACCAATGGCACGCTTTGGATACGACGTATCTCCTCCTTGGCACGTAATAATTCACGTTGTAAGTGACGCATTTCATCTTTTAAATATTCCTCTTGTAATTCAACAAATTCTAATTGTCTTTCGAGTGTTTTCATCTCTTGGTATAAATCGTTGGATGGTTGTGTTGTTGTTGTAGATTCTTCTACCTCCATTTTGGAAGTGTCTACCAATGGTGCCATTACTGCTGCAGATGCCATATTTATTTAGTATTTAGATATTATTGTGGTATGTTTTGTTATAGACTCCTATACCGAGTTGTTGTTTATGTTTTTTTTGTATTTAATGGTTAATTGCAATCACCGCCGCGCTTACAATATCCTTACTCCTTACTTTACTATACTATCGTCGCTAATATCGAATCCGTCAACTAACAACACTAACAATAACAACTACCTTCATTACTGCAAGTAGAGATCTCTGCCGATTTCTCTTTATTTCCCAGTTAGTTACCAAAGACTCCCAGTCACAAAAGTATGATTATCATGGGCAAATTATGTTTGTTACATATATCTAGTTCAGCTTCGTTTACTTTAGTTTACCTTGGCAACATACTTGCCATCTCGTAACTTGGCATACTTTTCAAGTAGATCAACTACCTTTCCCTCATCCCCGACAAACTTTTCAAGATATGGCACAGTCTCTTCAAGACTCCACATTTCTTTCATCTTAAACATTGACTTGATCCGAAGGGAAGGAATCAATGATAACCCAGCCTCTGGAAGGTATTGATACCGACGAATCTCTTTGGGAGATTTGCTTCCACCATCTCCGTCAACACTTTTCACTCCAGAGATGGCAATCCCCTGTAACAGCTCTACTCTTGGTTCATACTTTGACGACATTGAGGGTAGTCGCATTGACCATTCATCCATTAACTCCTCTTCTTCCCACCATACTGCACTTCCAACACCAAGTTGAGCTGAAGATGAAGATGATGACTTGGGTGTACCTCGGAGGAAGACATGATGAGCGGCAAGCTTGGCTACTTCATCGGGAAGTAGTTTGATCAACTCTGGCATCGTGTCCAAGTTCTTTGTACTTCCAACTGCATCATCATAATGAAGAATGGGTCGTAAGCAATGCCAAATAACTTCAGTTGCCAATGGAAGAGTTTGTGTGTTCGACATGGTATGAAGTTGAGACGGTGGTCCGAACTGAGATTGGGAATAGTTATTCTGAGATTGAGAATCTGCCAATGAAGGTTCTTCTGTTTCCATGTCAGCAGCATTATCACCGCCTTCTAAACGATGCCAATGTTCACGTATCTCACCCATTAGTGAGGATAGTTTCATACCCTGTGACGTCTTTTGTTCCATCCAAACTAAATCTAAATCACTCTCGAGCAATGCCGTTACGATTGCCGTGGCAACAGTTTGCCTTCCTTCTTCAGATAACATTCCATACCGAGTAGAAGAAGTAGACTCTTCATCTGACGAAGATGGAATTACCATAGCATCTTCGGCACCATAAAGTCGATTGTGAATGGCATATTCAATCTCCGATTGAGATGTCCTACAAATATGTGCCAACTCTTGAATAGTATATCCAAACCTCTTTGCCTCTTGCTTTCCCTCATTTGAAACAACTGGAGGAGGAGGATCAAACGGATCATACATCCAACGACTTAATGATCCACGTAACTTACTTGCAAAGTGTCCTGGTTGTAAATGTAACGGATCTAAGAAGAAGCATGATGGAGATTCTTCACCTGGTACTAACCCAATTGACCGTGCAGGCATTGTAACCAACTCCTTCTTTCCTTTAACAGCAGCTGTTGATGAGCTGTCAGCTGATAACTTTTGACGCTTATTACTATCATTCTCCTCCTCAGTAGATATCATGGGTGGTACTACAATATATGTATTAGATGTTTCGACACGTGTTAATTCCATAGTTTTACCTGATTCATTAGATGATTTACCTTCCACAATTAATCGAGCTGCAATTGGTTCAATACTACCACCTACACCTTCTTTATTAGGTTGTTCTGAATGTTGTTGTTCAGGTGGTAATATAGATGAATTTGGTATATCCTTTTCGGACGTATCACCTAATATATATACTGACTTTCCACGGATTAAATCTTCCATTGTTATTCCACTATTGGTGGATGGTAAACTGATTAGTATTAAATCATCGTCATCTCTACTGTTGTTTGCTTGTTGAGAAGAAGTTGCAGTAGATTTTGTTTTGTTATTTGGAAAATCAGATAGTGGTAGAGTTAGCAATGTGCCAGTTTTGTTGGATGGATCATCTAAACGACGTTCCATTGTATGTGTTGGTTGTGTTTGTATATTAATGTTGTGGTGGATGTGAATATCGATCTTTATTATTATTATGAGAGTTGAGAAATTTTGGAGAGTGATATTGTTGTTGTTGATGACTAAACTATCAATGAGTGGTCAATATCCAATAATAATATGTATGAACGGCAGTGTATATAGAGATAATGACGATGAACAAGTGCCCTTTAGATATATCAGTTAACTATACGTATTGAGTTTGGCAAGGCGGCGACGGCCGGCGAGGGTGCACCACAAAAATATCGGTATCCGCTCATAATTACCCTTCTCAGTAATACCATACTGCAATAACTATTTAACAATTCAACCTTGCAATATAGTTATCATGTCAGATCAATCCGCCAATGGTAACATATGCCACATCCTACCATGTTCAATAGACGAAGATATAACAGCACCAATCGGACAGTATTTTAAACCTACGGCATTGCCTGATGAAATAGTTCAACCAACATTAAAAAATGACAATGACGGTGCACCAGAAGAAGAAGATGATAACAACAATAAGAAGAATGTTACTATAATGGCAGCTCAGTTTCGTGGACGTGGATTATTATGTGCAGTGGATTCTCCTACTTCATCATCTACTACGGCGAATAGTGGTTCCAGTGAAGAAGAAGGAAGTAGCAACAATGAAACAACATCAAAACAAACATTGTCAAAATTACCATCAAACATTATTGGTGTAGCTTTATCCGCCCAATCTGGTACCAGCAACAATAGTACATCAGCATCTTCTAATAGTAAAGATCCACCGATGCAACCGCTAAAGGTAGTAGAGACATTTAATGAAGTATACAACTGGTCTCATGAACATGACGTTAAAAAGGTTATGAGAGAACGGTATGGAAATGATAGATATGGATTCAATGCTGTATTGGGATGGTGTGATTTATCTCACGAGGTGAGTATATTATAGCTAGTTTATTATTTGTTTTGTGGTATTTAAACGTGTTATGGAATCGTAAGATGGGTTTATAAATTGAATCATCCAATGAAAATTGAGAAATGCTCACATCATATGTCTTATTTGTGTCTTATGTTTCTTATTAGGTTCACGATCCTATTCCAGTGCCTCCTTGAGTCAGATAGATCGGTATTATACAATATAACAAACAATAAAATGGTTTACAAGCAATGAGTAGGAGAATTATGAAGTATAGACGAGTACTTGTGTGAAGAGAGTTGGGAAAATATTCTTTTCCACAAGGTTACCTGTGGATACTGATATATGAACAGTCTAAGTAGTTATAATAATGTCAATCTCTTATTCACATCTCTTATGAAATACTATCTCCTTAATGAGTACATGGCTATCCCCCCATGATTCGCTTTAGAACTTATTTAGAGTAACTTAGGTAGAGTTGAGAGTGAGGTAACTAGATACTTCTTCAGCCACCAAATTCATCTAGCCTGTCGACCCGTCATCTCCCGTCATCAAATATGAGTATACTTAACCTCATATAAACAAACTTAAACAACCCCTAGGTGTGCAAGCCAAGTCATCCATAAGAGCTCAAGGTCACCTCTTTCTTGTATAAGATACCTTTCGATAATATCTTTCGGTCTAAATCATAAAATAATTTTGCAATTCCCTCCACATCAAAAAATCCATGCCCACAGCCTCGTAATAGTTGCATTGCAATAATAATATACTATACCCTCCTACCCTTATAACCTGCTCCTACCCCCCTCTTATATATATTAAACAAACATGAGCAAATTCTCCTTCTACTCATCATCTCCAGAGGTAGAAGTTGAAAGTAGTGGAAGTGGAATGGAGATTGAGATAGAGAGTAGGAGTGAATCAATTGATAGTGTCGACAATACTGATGGAGAAGAACAGGATGTTGAGGATATTAATGTTGTAGATAGTGGTGTATCGGAGTCCAGCAGCGGTAGCAGCTTCGAGAGCAATGGTACTAGCAATGCGGAGGAGGAAGTTGCGGCCGACGAAGAAGTAGTTTCATTTCCCGATGAGGTTGATATGGATGCTGCTGGTTCATTAGAGAAAGGAGATATTGATACTGCTGTATCTAAGGACGATGACGAACAGCAAGAGGAGAAGAACACTGATTGCAATACCGCCAACAATGTTTCAGCGGAGGAATATGTCACCTGTGATGAAGAAGAGTTCGCTATTGCTAAATCCAACAGTGACATGAGCGAGGCTGTATCATCCCAGGGTGAGCCCTCCGACGCCACCGATGAAGCTAACAGCGACACTGTTCCATCCATTGAGTTTACCAACTCCACAGACTCTACATCCTCTGCCGTTGCCGATGGCATCTCGAAACTCATGTTAGATCGTATAGCCGCGATTGATAACATCCGTAACCTCCTCGAGAATGAGCTCCAAAACGATAATGATCTAATTGCCAGTTTTACCGAAAAGGTAGTTGCTTTAGAACAAAATGTCGTACAGCTCGAGAGTAAGAATAGTGACTATTCCAAGGAGATATTAAAGTTGAGTGGAACTATTAATGAGTTGGTGGATAGTAACCATGAGAATATTGCACGTATCGTTGAGTTAGAGAAGGATATTGTACAGAAGAAGGATACTATTGAGGAACAGGAGGGTATGATTAGTACCACGGCTGATGAGAATGCAGTCTTGGAGGCCAAGCTTGTTGAGTTTAAGACAGAGAATAGTGCTTTCAAGACTACCGTGGAAGAGCTGACTGCCAAGAATACCAACTGTGCAGCAGAGATTGAGAAGCTACTTGCATCACTCGACAAGTTGGTTAATCAAAACACCGCCCTTGAAGAGAAGGTAGAAACCCTCGTGACTTCCAATACAAACATGAATGAGGAGATCGAGAAGCTCAACAAGGAGGTATCTGATGGGCAGGTTGAGAATACATCTCTAGGAGCCAAGATTACTCTTCTCGAGGGACAAGTAGAAACCGAGAAGGCTGCCACATCAAAGCTTGCCGACTTACATGCAAGTCTTGAAACTCAGATGTCATCTACCAAGAAACGTCTCAAGGAGGAGACTGATACCAACACGAGTTTAGCTGTGGACATTGTCAAGCTTAAGCACGAGGTTTCTGACGAGAAGACTGCCAAGATCCAAATGTCTGCTGAGATTACATCACTTCAAGCCAAGATGACTAACCTTAATCAGCAGTTAGATAGCGAACGTGATGCTACAGCAAAGATTGCCAAGTTGCATGCAAGTCTTGAGTCTGAGATTGCATCTAGCAAGAAGAAGCACTGGATGGAGATAGAGAGTCTCAAAGTTAAGTATCATAAGGAAGTAGAGGCGAATGAGCAACTCAAGCAGCAACTTAAGGATGAGCAGAACACAACAGTCAAGATTGCTGAACTTCAGGCATCGGTAGAATCGAAACTCAAGTCCACCAAGAAGGAAAAGGATGCTCTTATTGAAAAGTCTCAGCAAGAGCTACAAGATATTCGTGATCAGCTTTCTGCCGAGAAGAAGAAGCATTGGATGGATATCGAGAGTCTCAAAGTCAAGTATCGTAAGGAAGAAGAGGCGAATGAGCAACTCAAGCAGCAACTTAAGGATGAGCAGAACACAACAGTCAAGATTGCTGAACTTCAAGCATCAGTTGAATCGAAACTAAAGTCCACCAAGAAGGAGAAGAAGGCCCTTATTGAAAAGTCTCAACTAGAGCTACAAGAGATTCGTGAGCAGCTTTCTGCCGAGAAAGAAGTCACTGCCCAGTTGAAGGTACTTCAGGAACGTCTTGATGAGACGGAGGCACATCTAACCACCACCACTAAGCGTAAGGATACATTCTATGACGAGATACAAAGCCTTCAATCTGAGAAGACTGCACTTAATCAACATTTGGATGAGATGCAGTCCGACAATGAAGCAATGGCCACAGATCTTAATGATTCCATGTGCGAGGCCGAGGCATTGAGCCAGCGATTGTCTGAACTTGAGGAAGAGAAGGCTCGTGAGGCCGAAGCGTGGGCAGAGGAGAGGAGCAAATTAACTGCATGCATGCTTCAACAGAAGAATTGTTTGGATGAAGTCGAGAAGGAAAAGTCTTCATTGGAAAAGAAATTGATTAGAAGTATGCCACCCCTTCATTCTTCTCCTGCACCGAAGCAGCCCTCTCGACCGGATCCCCAGACGATCGAGCATTCTGATCTTCGTGGAGAGTTGACAAAGCTTCAGAAATCATTTGACAAGGAACGAAAGGAGATGATTGAAAGACAGTCTGGACTTGAACTCATGTTACAGGATGCCCTTACTATTGAGGATGATGAGACCGAGAACTATGGTGAGTACAAGGAAAACTCAACACAGAAGAGCCGTCCAATGAATATCAAGGCCAGAGCCTTGGAAAACATGAAGAAACGTCGATCTTCATCTAGGTCAAGGTACAATTCACCCTCTCCCAGGAAGACACCACCCAAGTCTATCAGAGGACCACCCCAGCCTTTGAGTCCGTTGACCATCGCTGGTCGTGCTAGTCGGTACTCTTTTGAGCCTGCAGGTCCGTTGAGCCCAAGCGAGTTGTCAGTCAATAGCTACTCGAGCCGCGGAAGCCGTGTCCCCGTAGATCCCGAGTAAGTATAAAGAAGAAGGAGTATTACAGCGAACATGTATAAGAATAGAAGGCGTTGTCTAGAAGAAAACCGCGGCGAAGAGATATACCGGAGTATGTACAGATGGAATAGAGATATGAAATCATAATGTAAAGAAATAAGTTGTAGTCCTGCACCATTTTACTTCAAGTATACGTTTCTTCTGAGATCTGTAATGGTTATCAGTGCACAGATGTAGATGTTCTGAGGTTTGCTCTAACTTTAACCGGTTGTCTGCTCTAATACGTAAGATGCCTTCTCCTGAGTTGCTGGAAAGCTTTCTGAAACAACCGCCATCATTGGGGATACATTTGCCTCGATCATCTTTTCAATGTTGTCAGGTATGCACAATTTATACAGTACATTGACTGCCCATTCTTGTACATTCTCATTCTCGCCGTGTAAAACCATTGCCATCACAACAGCTTCTAATGCACCCTCATCGACGATTTGAACTTTAATATCATCATCATTTGCAGCCAAATTGCAAAGGACACCGCACCCACGTTCTTGTATGTCTGGTTCACCTGCATGATTCTTCATGGCGGTTATGATTGCTGGGATGCAATCTACCTCCATTATGGAATCTCTATTCTGGGGGTGCACGCTTAATGTCCATAAAGCACGGCATCCCTTCTCTTGTACGCCCAAATCATCAGCATAATCCCACATTGATCGGACTATCATTCCCGCCCCACCGTTCTCACAGATATATATTTTGTTATCAACATTAATCCCGAGTATACTTAATACCCAACAAGCTCTCGCTTGGACACTAACATCATCTCTATGGTTTTGCATTGCCTGGATTATAGCATCTATGGCACCTGCATTGGCTAATAATACTTTATTCTCATCATCCTTCACACATAAATTTCGTAATGCCACTAACGCTTGACACTGCACGCCTGAATCCATTGCTATAAAAAGTAGTGAGGGAGGTAATGAGTGTAAGATTTCATGTTGATATTGATGAACAAATGGCCAATAAAGACAACTCCATCAACTTACGATTAACAATCATGCTCACTATGATATTATCACACCCCCCGCACTCGCGAATACGCCCTCGAGCCTCCTCATGAACAGCAAGGTTTGCTAATACCGCACATCCATGTTCTTGCAAACCACAGTTCTCCATATTCTTACTCATCGCATTAACTCCCAATTCAATCAAATCCCCCTCGAGTGCATACGGAATATTCTCTTCCGGAATGCATAAATTACTAAGGGCTAATAAGCACCCCTCCATAACAATATCATCATCTTCATACTCTTTCATTGAGTCTACACAGGCTTCTATACCACCAGCATGTCCTATAGCAAGTTGTGCACTCTCTGCAGTTGCTGCTGCCATGAAAAGTACCTTACATGCATTTGTTTGTGCCACGGCATCCTATGTTTTAGTTATAAAGGGAGTTGGAAACATTGAGAAAAGACATTTATAAATCACTGACAGTCACAAAACAAATACTCTTCTTCACCGAAGACGTACCTTGAAACATTTACCCATAGAACTAATAATAACCTCAAATCCACAATTATTAGCACATTCATCTAACATACCAACATCTAAATCATGTACCAAACTTAATGCATGTAATCCCTCGGCCTGAACATGCGTGGACATTGAATTCATCATCATTATATTCACAATATCCAAGAAGGAATTTTCATTCGAATTTAATGTATGTAATGCCTGTCGTTCCTCACGTGTTAATCGAGATACGGCAGATTTGGCACTTCCCCACTTATTACCACTACTACTTTTGGAAGAGTTGGTATTATTATTATTATCTTGTTCATCGTCATCTTCATCACCGTCAACATTAAGTTTGCTAACATCAATCCCATCTAAGAATGTTTCACTTGGACGGGGACTCTTCCGTCGTAAGAACTCTCCCATACGTGCACTATCATGTTTATCCAATGATGATCTACGGTTAGGCCCTCCATTATTACTATTGCCGTTCTGTCGTCTACGACTCGATGCTTCCTCCTCTTCATCAATACAATCATTACTTTTTAACCCAACCCTTTCACTCATTATTGGTTTCAGTTTACTCTTAACTTTAGTTGATGCTCTAAAATCCGTACCTACATCACTGGGGGGTAAAGAACTAGCAAGTCCACCAGCTCTTCCACTTCCTCTTGATGCTGTATGCTTTGTTTTTGATGAGCGCAAGTTTCGTGATGAACTTGCACCCCTTCTACTACTACCACCTCTTCCCTTTGAGGAAGGTGGCGGTGCAGCCACTGCAACACAGGCCACCAATTCTTCCTTATTTGGATCTTGTGGATTACATGCCAAGCACCGTCCTTTTAATACTTTACCTGCCACTGTTATTGGTTCTAATTTGAATAATTTCTTCTTATAACATTTCTGTCCACATGTTGGACACTCGCCATTCCTTTCACGTTTTTTAATTAATTCATCACGAGAGAGAACTACCCCGCCTGATGATAAATCGTTACCGAATGTATCCATAGTCTATAATGTACTATATCTAATGTTTCCAATAATTGTATAGTTGGTATTTATTGATAAGGTACGTACCCTCTTAGATACCGCACAATCCGTATCCTTATTATACAAGGCTTAAACCACTGCAATAGTAGACACTATATACAACCCAAAGTGCAAATGTTCTATGCCTTGATATCTCGTTTAGATGCAGCGGGTATAATGATACTAAAGAATTGTTTCTGTTTAGGGCTGATGTCTTGGTTGTCTTGACGGAAACGAATGAAATCCTTCTTCTGCTCTACGCCTCTGATATCAAATAATAAACAGTTAGAATAAAAGGGCGCTTAAGGTGGTCCTTTCTCCTATATTGATGAGATGATGGGCTCTATTTGATGCCCTATTGAGCCGTCGATTATTTATTTAATTATTAGTTGCATTTATTTTTATTGGGAGTCTTTTATGACTAAATGGGAAAAGCATTATTTATTATTGTGATGTGGCAATTGGCTGGCGGGGGAGATAGATGAAGGATGATACCAACAACCCTCATCATTGCAGTATTGTTCTTTCAAGGTATTGTATTGCAAGTGGTGATAGCGAGTTCATCATCAAGTGATCAACCTTTTCGAACAAATCCCTATGAGATACTAAACATCGATTCAAATTGCAGTAATCAAGAAATAAAGCAGAGTTATCGCAAGCTTTGTCTACTGGAAAGTCCGAATATGAAATCTTGAGTGTCTTACAAGCTATGTATTTGCTTACTAACAAAGTTTACTATCATCTCTCTTCAAAACGCGCATCTTCCAGCATCATCCTGATAAGAATGATGATAATGATGAGGATTTCAAGTTCAAGGAGATACAACATGCATACTCATTAATAGGTACCCCAGAAGATAGACGGAAGTATGATATGATGAAGAGATTTAATCAATACTCATCAACAAGTACTAGTAGTAATAATAATGATGTATTCTCGGGGTATGCACACAATAGATTCAATGAAAGAGATATGATGAGCAACATGTTTGGTAGACAATCATCATCGAATATATACTTTAACATTGGTGGAAAGAGCTTTGTCTTTAGGCCTGGAGTAAATACAAATCTATTCAATAACAATCCATATTATACAAGCTCACGACAGAATCGATATGGTGAGATGAGCAGTGATGACCATAGAAAACCGCATTACATCCAGAAGGTATACATACCGCTGGATGTACTATATGCAGGAAAGGAAAATGTTGAGCTGAAGCTGAAGACATCAATATTTGATCGATATAAAGCCGCATGGAAAGGAGATACGCTTAGACCTGTACTTATGCAAAGTGCTGCAACAGTTCTACTGACTTGGCTACGCAGTCAAAAGATCAATTGGTTCCTCTCCCTGTTTCTCTTTGTATCAATGGTACATATGCATCTACCGCCACCTCTTGAAAAGACTACATACAAAACAACTGTTAGAAAAGGATGGAAGGGTGGAACAAAGATAAAGTACAAATCTGATGACGCTGATGTTACTTTTATAATAAAAGAGAAGAAACATGACACTTACACTCGAGTGGGTAATGATCTACAGGCTAAACTATATCTGAGCAAGAGAGATCTTGTAAGAGGAGGAAAGTTTTATCTAAATCCATTGTGTTCTAATGGGAAAAGAATCAAGGTTAGAATAAAGCCTAATCAAGTGAGGCATGGTGAAACCATCACATTAAAGTCTCAAGGCTGGCCTATATCAGGTAGTGATGATTCTTATGGCGATTTAAAGGTGAAGATATGCTGCCATACATATCATATTTAGAACTATTTCATTCTATATAACACAAGATAATATAAAAAGCTCTATCTTTCCTCTAGAAGAAGGCTGATGTATCGTAGAATCCACTCTTGGCCCACTGAGATACATCTTTCCCCTCATTACCTGCATTGTAATCGTAGTTGAGAGTTTCACCAGCTTTGATATCACGGCTAGTGAACAAACAGACATGTAACCTCCCCTCAATGAAGAAGCGTCGAGTTCGAACATTTTGCTTTCGCTTACTCATTGAACTGCGATTGTTCACACCTGAGAGGAACCTAGCAGTGTTTCCAGCATTAGTAGGATCAACAATCAAGCTCGTTTCAGGGTCACCACTGTCTAATAGCACCATCAAACTATCACTATTCGATTGGCCACTCATTTCCCATGTCACCACCTCACCCAGATACTCTGCAATGATTGTTTGCCGTGGTATATTAGCTAACGACTTGCAACTGAAACCAAAGTTCTCATCATATATGATTTGTAGTGGAGGGTGAATACCCTGCTTGATATTATGCTTGAAGGCTTGAAAGATCTCCAAGTTCCGTCTACTCATGGGCGTTATCTCATCTACCTCAATACTTGGATCATTCATTTCTTCGCTGATATGCTTATATGACAAGTCGTCCAAGTTTGATTCCATCCCACAATATTTCATTGAAGCAACCATACTTAACATTGAGGATGTCTAAATACATTTGCGAAGAGAAATTCAAGTGAGTTTTTCTACTTGAAGATAAATACAAACGTATAGTCAAAACTTACATATTCATCCTCTGAGACTAGTGGCCACGGTAGACGCCAATCATTTTTCTCAGGTGATCGGATAAACTTGATATTACCAACATCAAACACAACATTGTTGGCCGGTATTTGCCGACTAATTGCGTTCTGTTTAACAGCCCCCTGAGATTTTCCTTTGAACAGTTCCATTGCCTCGTGATGTGTCGTAAAGAACTCACTTGGAGATTTGAAGGGTAAGTTAAGGAACTCATAAATCTCTTCATGTTTGCCCGACATGTTATCGCTATACTCCTTGAATGGTATCTGAGAGTCGGGACCAGCACATGCTCGACAGTACCAGTTTCCCTTCGGTATATTTGTCATTATAGGGCGAAGACAATATGTATGATAACCTCTCATGCAGCCATCACAAATAATAAGCAGGTTGTCATCTTTATCGATTCCACAAACATCACACTATAGGTGTTTAAATGTCAAGGAGCATGATTTGTCTGTGAGAATATGATACAAATAATTGATAAGTTATTGATAAATCACATTACTCACCACAGAAGCTGCATAAGGATCCCATGACAAATATGCAGCACAAGCAGCCGGATCCCACATGGTTTGACATCCCGGTCTTACATCTCTTGGGTTGTTTATAGTAGTACTCGATGGTATATTCACATGAACAGCGGTAGTTTTAGAACGTTTTCGATGTAAAGTTAGACCTTCACATATATCATACTCATCATTTGCTTCCAAAGGATCTTCCTTCCTGTTATTCGACCACTCAAGTACAGGATTAGCGTTAGGATTGGCATGAAGTACTGCTGAAGAAGACGACGGCGTTGCTATTGTGAATGATGGAGAGCCAATTGATCTTGCTGGTGATTGATACATACTCTCTTGACCTCCCCAATGTTGGTTGACTTGTGGTTGCCCATCAGCAACTTTACAAAGGATCATCTTCTCAAGCTGCAAAAGGCTGAGTTCGTGAGTTTTTGAGCCCATCTTGACAACAACATTACCTCCTTCACCTTGTCTAGCCCTGAATGGAGTTTTGTGCTCAATCACTTCAATAGTGTGTCCAGACCTCATTTCGAGAATAGTTCCTGGTGGTATCTGTGCGTCGGGTGGTGCTTCTGGATCGACCCTTCGTCGATCGTACAACTGACTTAGGCTTGTAATCTCGTGGTGCAGTAAGTCCTCTTGGTCATCATCGTTGCTGTGTGTACCAGTATATATAGGTTAGAGATGATAGGCAAGTAAAGAGAATAAGTTGAGTCGGTACAACAACGATATAATATGCAATCATAGAGAGAACTTACAATCGTATACGATACACAAGAACAGGGCGTCCTTCATCCTTGTATATCTTTCTAGTCACCTTGATTATTCTTCCATCATGAAAGCCATACCCTCCAAAGAAACGTCTGACTTTCATTCCAAGAGGAAATACACATCCCCCCGAAGCCAATATGGAATCCTCAATGCAGTTGATAGTCCAATTTAAACCATTGGCTTGAGATTCTTGTATATCATTTAGAAACGAAGGCATGATATCACTAATGGCAGCAATCTTACTGGGCACTGAGGGACCATATAAATGGCTTGGGGATGTATCCTCAGGTGATAGAGGATCTATATCACCAGTATCATCTTTCTTGGGAGTAGAATCTTTCTTTACTACATCAATTGGTGGCTTGGAGAGAAGTGAGGGATGAATATGGCCTTCACAGTAGTCATATCCATCCTTCTTTTGTTTTCGGCATCTCCTGGTTTGACCATTTCTACCTTCAATTATGAAGATACAGGTGACAAGTGTATCCAAGACAACTCTCGGAATCAATAGTCTCTCATTCTGAGGTACCTTATCCAGAGCTTCGTCTGTTGTTTGACAGTTCTTTGCAGCCTCTTCTGCAACCTTCAAGAGTGGTGATCTATCCGCTAGATTCATACCCTGAGCACAAGCAGAGCAGGTCTTTCGTCTATAATTGTTCTTCATTGTACAAGCGCCGCAAAACCAATAAAAGTAATCATCAATGTTTGTACTAGGCTTGAATTGGAAAGGAGCTGCGGTTCTCCTGATCTTCCCTGAAAGCATATCAAGTAGATGTTTCACTAAATGCTCCGGAATCGAAGGTCGTTCAGATAGTGGTATTGATTGCATTACTTCTGAAATTGTTGTCTCGTCGTCAAAAACATCGACGGCCCTGTCGACAATTTCAAGTAGTATAGATGTCTTGGATTCGTCCTCCCTAGGGTTATTGCATGACTGGCAGGTTGCTTCCAACATGCTAACTGGTTTATCATCACAAGCCTCACAGAACCAACAAAAGAGGCTATCAATAGCTTGTGCTGAAAACTTCTTTTCATTCATCTTTGTCTTTGCTGATTTGGAAGGAGACTTCTTGCTTGCCTTCTTTTGTGTACTCATGGGTGGTGGTGGGGGTGGACCATTGTCACCGACTTCGAATTTATCAGATGGTACTACGACAAGTTGACTCGCCCTCAACTTTTTCAGCTCTCCATCAATACTAACACTTACCCAAGTTGAATTATGCTCCAATATTGATTCTCCAATTAAACATTTTGGATCATTCTTACAGAAGACAAGGCGTTCGTGTCGACCACCCTCCGCAATCTCATTGAGTAGGGGTAAAGATTCATATGATACAATATCTGCAGAAGGCTGAGGCGATGAGGGTTGTGGGACAAGTACTGATTCTGGTGGCTGTTTCAATTCACCATCATTACCTTTCTTCTCACTAATACCAGTGTTTGTAGAGGAACACATGGATGCTGAATCAGATTTCAAGCTACTGGATTTGCGTGTTGGTACCATCTTTGCTGAAGGCTTGTACCATTGACCATCTAAAGAGGAGTTGGTAGAACGATATGCCGGTCGAACATAACTTTTCTGACGAGTACCGGCTCCTAACGATGCCGCCACTGACTCCAACCATTCTTTATCATCGTCTTCTTCTTCTTCCCCTTCTCCTTCCCCGCCAACTCGATGACGAGCATGTGTGTCTCTAGAACTTCCGGCGACAGCAGTCAAGGTTGATATCGCGGCTGTATCAAGGGGTATTTCTGAAAAGGAAGAGAAAAGTCGTGCCCTATTGTCTGGGCTTGGCGGCTCCATCATACGAGCCTTCTTGTTGGTGGGTTGAGTGTATTCATAACTAGGCGATTCATCCAACTTCCTGGGCTTTTTGATGTTTCTTCCACTCTTTGTACTGAGTTCAAAGCTGTCGTCATCGCTCTCCTCAAGAAATTGCTGGCCGCTCTTCATCTTTTGGAGATATTCCTCAGACTTTGGGTGCGACCCTTTCGGATTGAAGTCAAAATCTAAACTCATTAACATTCTTGTCTTCTCTTCACTGAATGAAAGACCATCATTACTATCTACAAACTTTCTGAAATTACAACGTTGAGAATTTACCCATACTGCAAGCTGTGGATTTCCTTCCCATTCGAAGGGCACGTTTGAATTTCCAAAACGTTTCTTATACTCTTTCAGTTCATTGAATCGTTGATGCCACTTTGCAAAAATGGGCCGCTTAGATCCAGCTATGTCCTTTACTGATTCATTTGGTTTTGGCAACTGTTTGAGATATTCATCAACCATGGGAGTTCGCTCTGTTGGATTTATATAAAAGGCAAAACCGATACTGTGTAATCTCGCGATTTTATCAGCCGTGATACTAGCCCTCTTACTCCTGTCTCCTTCGATAAAGCTAATTGCATAAGAACGCTGTGACGCTACCCATGTTGCAAGTTGAGGATTTGCAGACCAGTGTCGACGTACTTTTGTGTCGCTGTAGAAAGAAGTGTCAAAAAGAATCAGTTTGGTGGAAAGAGTAAACTAAAACACACAGGTGGTTCCTCTTACCCATACTTCCTCTTATACTCTTTGATTTCATTAAACTTTATCTCCCATGGATCAGTTGAAGGAGAAGCAGATCCATTGTCGACTTTCCAAGGTGTATCATTTATCGAAATTCCTTGCTCGTCTAACTCCAAAAGTCTGTAAATGTTTCTCGTACTGACTGGAACATACCCTTTTGCTTTCGCGCCTTCAATGGCAAGCGTTCTTTCCTTCGAACCCTTGGGATACTGTGTAATCACTAAAACAGCTTCCGACTTCTTATAATACCGTCCATATTGTGGCAAGGGTAGGACGACCCCCTTGTATGTTGTTGATGCAGTCGACTTCTTCTTCACTCTCGGGTCAAGTATAAGCAATGTATTCAATTCAACTATACTAAGGTCCTCGGAGTCACCATCTTCATAAAGACACCTACGATCTCTTCCACCAGCTGATTCACACACAACAGCACATATGCATAATAAAAGAGAGAGAGTGTATATTGAGTCTGAATTTATACATGATACATCAACACAGGTGTATAACAATATGAACTTACCAGCCCCATGACGGATTTTAATAACTTCACCTGAATACCAGCCATCCTCAAATTGTTTCCGGAAAGTGTATCCAACATCACCAACATTTATCCCCAAGCTTTTCTTCTCCTCCATCTTTATTGGTGCCTTCTTCAATTGTCCCATTCCTTCTGCCCTCGGGTTAAATATTTCAACTTGCTTTGAAACTCTCTTTGCTGGTAACTTTGTATCCTCCTCCTCCTCCTCCTCCTCGGGTGCTTCCTTCTTTTTTGTTGGTAGCTTATTTGACCTCTTGGTGGGGATTACTAATTTGCCATTATCATCAATGTCATCCTCAGTAGGAACTCTACCTAATTTATAATCATAACCAATGGGGTGCTTTCTTGGCCTTCCTCTTCCACGCTTAACAGACTGCATTGTTACATCATCATCAGCTGATGCCTTTGTACTACTTTTCTTACTTGTCTTCTTGCTTTGTTTTGTGGTGGATGGTTTCAAATATAATTCCATAGCTGCTTCTTCTTTGGCTCTTGCATTACCCGTAACCTCTTCTAAACATTCAAGAAAACGCCCAACTTCCACTTCTGTAATTGGAGGATGAGATGTTAATAATGAGATATAGTATAGTGATATTGTGGGGAATTTGACATTGCAATTTGTGCGTATCCAAATACTTACTTGATCGAAACATGAATTTACATTCTGGTGAATACCAATATGTGTCATGACTGGCGTATGATTGATTTGGCCGTGGTATGTCACGCACTAATCATTGCATATCGTAAAAGGGTGAGAGAGTATTGCAATTGTTAGTAAAAAGTGAAACTTAATATCACAATACTATAATCTGCACAGTAAAAACATTACATATTATTAAACTTACTTAACCAACCATTTGGAAAATCTTTTGATTGTCGGCCTTGAAATGTAGCATGATGTGCACTAAGTACGCGAACTACCCGTGTTTTGTTGGGAGTAGATATCTCTGCACTTTCAGTTTGTCCCATTGTAATATGAAATGTTGAGGTTGTATAATAAAATGATATAAGAAAATGATTATATAATATGTCGAAACAGACGTGCGATGATGTTCTACCGCCCCCAGAAGACAATGAGATTAAACAACCGCTAGAGAGGTACTATTCCAAGGGGTCTGTTATTCCGCCGAGCTCCATATGCCGTCTCCCCCAAATGACATATAACCGTTTAAATTTTATTCACTGTTGAGTTGTGATTTATCGGTATGCTCGCTTAGAATTGTTTTGTTAATAGAAGACAATGATGACAAACCTATTACCACTATTTATATTCATTTCTGTCTGCTACAATTCTTCTTCTTTTGCATTTCCTACACATCGTCAAAAGTTGACCACACCACTCACCAGAATGTCACAATCACAATCTACTCATTCTTTTGATGGACAACGAGAAAAAATAAGTAGTGATAGAATATTCTTTATTGAGACGGGTTTTGGTAATGATAGTCATGGACAAGTGAGTTGATTGTTGTGTAATTAATTCAGTATGTGCATGTGGTATGATCATATGATAGTGCTGTGATATGTGCACATGATATGTGCATTAATATGTAATCATTATCTCTCACATTGTATACCTATATAATGTTGCAGTCATCGACAAAAGCCGCTGTTCGGGCTTGCCGTAATGCGATTGAGTTTAATAGTATACCATCCATCAAAAGACTCATACCTGATGTAAGTCATTGAATTGTATTTTGATATTTTGCATATACATCTCATCATGACATATGATATGCACAAATTATGATAGGGTGGATATGACGCACTTAAGCTAGATGTTTTACTTGCAGTCCCTCCAAAGTATCAAGAAGGATTAGATTTAGATGAAGTTGCAAAAGTCTTTCCCTATGGAGATGTAAGATTTGAATTGCAGGATGGAGGAATGATCGCTCCAAGTGGCATTGCCATCGATAAACTTGGAGATATGAATGATGATATGGTTATAGTATGCGCTTCTGTAACAGTTGGGCATTAGAATATCAGATGATTTGCTTGTATTGTTCTATAGGGTAAAAGAAAGTAGCAAAATAAGTCAAAGCTTAAGTGATGCTCTATTCAAACCTGTGAATCGTCGACCCGATCAGTTAGAGATATCTCGTTGTGCATGTAATTGATCTCCTCTTAACTAACTTTGTGCACCTCTCCTCATACTATACTAATCTACCTAGCTGGCAGCTCACGGCAGACATGCAGAATATGTGTTACCTCATTGTTCAAATTTGAGAGTGGGTAGGAGCACATGAAATCCAAAAACTCTCGTCCTTTGCTATCATAGTGGATGATTGTATTCGCTGCACATATGCCCTTTCCTACATTCTCAAATGACATTGTCCCTGTTTCTTGATTTGTACGCTCGCCATTCAATATACTCAAATCTTTACCTTCGACATCAAGCTGTGTATACCCAAAAAGATTTGTCCAGATCTCGTTCACACTAACAATCTTGAAAGGCGCTTTGGCGAGTGTAATAACACGTGCCTCTTCTGAATTTGGTGCTAGTGCCATTTCGAGACTGTTGGGAATAATCTGTGCCGAGCCCTCGTTTCCACTTGCACGTTCGAGCTGTTGACAGTAACCCATGGCATCAAATATCATCTCAACATTACGTAACTTGTTCGTCTTAGAGAACGCTACACGTAACATTCCAGGTTGGACACACTCTGCAAGTGCTCCATTCCACACTGCATTTTGTGAACGGAATATGAAAGGACACATGAGGATATCATCAGTTATGATCATATCATCTGGATTTACAAAGTAATGTGCTTGTATGCCTCGTGGATTCTGTGATGATGCCTTAGAAGATGTTGATTGATTATCAACAGTGATAATGTTGGGGTCGCTACTTGTGCCGTTTTGTTGAGATGCATTGCTTGTAGTGCTATTCTTGTTATGTGCAATAACCATGGAATCATCAGAGGATGAAGAAGTGTTAGATTTCATTGTCGCCACCGCTTTTGGTGTATACTTTCTCTTGCCAAGGCCTGCAAAGGGTGGTAGCGAAGTCACGGGTGCTCTGCTTAGAGCTTGCTTTGCATATCCACGTCCAGAAGAGACCTTGACATTGTGAGATATGCCTGACTTGGCAATATTTGCAGGCAGGCTAGTTTGCTTGCTGGCATTGACTTCAGATGGTGCCGATGCCAATTGAGCTGATGCCGAAGAGGTCTTGCTCTTCTTCTTGGGAGGGTTGGCCTTCTCGTCTTCACCAGAACTTGAATCCACACACATGCCGTGCTTTCCTCCTCCGACAACACAATTGTCAGAGTCTATACCATCAGGAGAGTGTGAATCTTGACTGCCAGGCTCAGGTAAAGGATCAAGTAGAGAGGGGGCATTATAGTCATGGAATAGATCATTTGAACCTCCACCAGCAGGAGGATCACGCTGAAGCGTATCACTACTGCTGGAGGAGCTAACCTTCTTTGCCTTCTTGGTTGACGATGATACCTCCTTCTTCTTTACATCAGGATATTTGATAGACTTCTCACCAGACTTTTTACGCTTACGTTCTTCTTCAGAACCAGATCCATTGCTTGACGAGCCTGAGCCTGAACTTGAGTTGGATAAACTTGATACTGCATGCTGCATACGAGTGTTTCCGACCATCGATGGCATGTTTCCACTAGCACTGCTCGTTCCGGAGCTATTATTATCAGCATTGTTTGCTTGTCGACGAGCGTCTCCTACAGATGAATCTCTGGATAGGAACTCATCTCTCTTGCGTTGTAACCAACGAGCGTTCCGTGAGCCTATAGTCTCAATCATGACTGCCATGGATGCACTATCACGTATCATGGAATCAACTCCCTTGAGAATACGACTTCCCTGTTATAGTTGTTGTGGAGATAGAGAACATGTGATGAGGTATGGATTCAAAGTAAGAAGACACATCATATGCACAATATCTCTTCATGTCGCCTTACCTTTTGTATCTCACAACGACTAAAGCTTCGATACGGTGTAACAGGCTGCTTCAATTTGAATACCTCACCATCTTCTTTGCCATCACCAGTTTCTAATATCCGACTCCACTTACTTGGATCACTTTCATAACTGGCATGATATCCCAAGAAGGTGTGAACAACCTGTCGACGAGTTTCATGCATCTCCGCTAATTTTTGAACTTCTACACGACGTTTCCTTTCATCTTCATTCCGTTCAGCATGTAATCCATCCACTAGCTCTTTTAACTTGTTTACGTATGCCTTCTTTCGTAATCGGGTACACTTTGCATGTTCTCTATTACGATCTCTTGCCGATTGTTTCTTCTCTTCGACTGTTTGACTTGGATTGTACGGTGATGTTGCTGATGATGATGCCGGTGGTGTTGGATTGGGTGGTAGTTCACACTTATTGGATTCTTCTAATGCATTTTGTATTAGCTTTGTAGCCGTGGATGACATTCCTGATGTTCCTAGTGTTTGTTGTGTTGGTGATGTTGTAGTAGTTGGTATACTTGATGATTGCTTTTCTGATGGAGATATACTTTTGCTAGATGAAGGTGGTACAATAGTCTTGCTACTACCTTTTGACATACTCGTAGTGGTTGCAGTTACAGTAGTAGCAGTTGATGAAACAGGGTTCATTTGGGGTTGCTGAGCAATCACATTAGATACTCCTCCAATCACAGATATGTTGGGATTCTGTTGTAATTGAATTTGTGGCTGAATCTGTTGCTGGCTCATAATATTAGAATATACCGCTGGTTGAGAATAGATATATTGCTGCTGTTGTCCTCCTACTATCTGCTGTCCTCCTGCTACTTGGTTGGAACTTGATGCACCTTGCTGTTGAGTAGTAGTAGTCATACTAGTTGTTATCTTTTGTTGCAATGCCGCTTGTGATTGAGCAGCCAGAGCAGCTAACCTTGCTTGTGCGAATGCCTGCTGCTGTTGCAATGTATAGAATGGACCAGCTGTAGGTATATATTGCTGTGTAGTAACAGTAGCTGGTTGTTGTTGTTGAGCAAGTGCTTGCTGTTGTTGAAGGAGATTGATTAGTTGTGGATTATTTTGCATAAGTTGATTTTGTATCAAGGAGGGAGCAGCGGCTGTTATTGTTGTTGCTGGACTAGGAGCAGAGTTTGGCTCAGCCGCCGATACTGGCCCAGCTCCGCCGTTTGTGTTGTTATTACCTGGATTGGTTGCCATTATTGATAAATATAATCGATATCGAGCGAGTTGATGGCAAACTCTCATTTTGAGTGCAGTCGTTGTGACATGTGGTGCGTATTTTCCCAATAGTAATTAGAGACTCCCCAGCACACAGTTATTAGAGTAGTCCTCTGAGGTCAATACGTAGGTAGACCACTATAAACTAGAACCCCCCTGACCGTTGCTAAAAATACCTAACAAAACCTGACAAAACACAGGAAGATGTTGTTTGGTACGATAGGTAATGTACCCCTTCTAATAGATATAATATTATATTAATTGCAAGTTAGCGTACTTGTTGATATTCATACACAGAGTCTTTGCGGTCGGCGTACGTATAATAATAAAGTAATAATAATGTCAATGATATCACCAGAAAATAATGAACCACTCCGTCGGAGAGGACATAACAGTAATGTTATTGGGGAAAATAGTATTGATGGTAGTAGTATTGCAACGACAATTAATTCTCCTCAGCATACTATGCTACAAAGGGCTGATAAAAGTGGCGGTGTAGTTGGTGGTACTTCTACCGAGAAACAGTCAATAACAACATTAATACGAGAAAGACAAATGGGGTCAGTTTCTCCTGATAACAATAATATTGATAAGGGCGGGGACGGTGCTGTAGATAATAATAATACAATGTCTATATCAAAATCTATTACGGTTAGCAATTTAATGGTTGTTACACCAATATCTTCAACAACAAAAACACAAACAGCAGAAGCCACACTAATTTCCCCGGGGTCAAACAGCTGCTCTACACATAAATCAAAACTAAACCAATACGAAACACCCCAAAAGGAAATAATATCATCACCATCCACTGGCGTTACACCCTTTCTAAACTCATCTTCTTCCAATAACAATAACAGACATCAATATATACCAAAATATTCACCATTATCACCATCCACAACACAATATATATCCCAATACTCGCCATATAAATTATCAATGGATATATTAGATAACAAGTTAAATAGTATTATGGATATGGATGATAGATTAAATGATAAAATTGATAGATTAGAGGAGGTAGTAGGGGATGATAGTTTTGATAATAGTTTTAATGGATTGGGGAATGATAATAGTCCTGATAGTTTGTGTGGTGGGAAGAAGGATAGAGACAGTGCAACAGTGGATGGATTGTCATCAGATGATAGTACCACGGAAAGTCCTCTCAGGGATGATTTAAATAATGGAGATTTGAGGAGTGACACCCCTGATAGTACTTGTTCTTCCAATAATAGCCATATATCAACAATTGAAAATTCAATTGATAATAGCAGCACCTCATCCCAAGAGATTGAATTCCACACACCCAACACAAGTAATAATCGAAGTACAAATCAATCTACTACTGCTGCAAGGACAGTATATCATACTGGCAAAGAATGTCTTACGAAAACATCATCCAAAGTAGTAAATAATAAAGAAGACGGATCAGGAGAGTATGATGCAGATTTATGTCAAAGGATACTTGATACTGCACGTCGTAAGAGTATCTCTGCTGCTGCATCCTCATTAGATAGTTCAAATACCAACAACAGTATTAACAGCGGAGAAGAAGATGAGGAGTGTTATGAAGAAGAAATGAATGATACGTTCGACAGTTCTTGTACACTAAGTCCAATACATCTACGTAAGGTATTATGGAAGGAGGGTACTACTACACCTCGACGACGACGACAATCAGGTGATGGCATGAAAAGGAAGGGTAATCGATTATTGTGTACATCATCACCTGCCTCTCAAAAGGTTAGTGAGCAAGACCATAATAGTCCGAGTCAATTACAACAAATAAGAGCTCAGTCGGATGTTCATGTTACGGCACCACAACAACAACAACACAATAGCCCAAGTCAAATACAACAGGCATTACTAACAAAAGAAATGGAAGTGAATGAGTTACGTGTATTACTCGAGAATAGAGATGTGGCATTACTTGAATTGCAATCAATATTGGTAAGTAGGGATGATGAGATTAAAGAGTTGTCATCAACAGTAAAGAGTAGTGAAGAGGAATATAAGATAAAGTTGGATGGAGTCGAGAGTAAGCACGTTGAAGAGATAAAATGTCTTACTAACCAATTGAAGGAGACACATGAGGCTCAATTGGAAGTTATTCAATCATCTCATAAGAAAGAGGTAGAGTGTATACGTACGGAAATCGAGGCACAGCAAGCTGTTGCAACTGATAAGGCAGTAGAAGTCGAGAAGGCTCAGCACGAAGAGGAGATGAATCAAATCTCTACAAAGTACTCATCTGAAATAGAATGCCTCAGGGCTGACCTTGACACTGCCGAGAGTACGTGTGTTAAGTTAATGACTGAACTGGAAAAGATGCAGTCAGATCATAATCAAGTTGTGAAGGATAGCGATGAAAGGATTACTTTACTACAAACAAGTATGAACGATATGAATTCAGCCTTTGAGAAAGAACGATCAATGTTTGTTCATCAACAAGAGCTGCTGAAGGAAGATGTTGCTACCAAGGTAAAAGAGAATGATGAGTTGTTGGCACAACAAAAGAAGGAACTAGCTGCATTCTGTAACGAGGCTGATATGCATATCACCGAGTTGACTCAGTTACAAAGTCAACTAACAGCAGTGATTGTTGCAAAAGAGCTGGCGGAAGAGAACAATCAGGCATTGACTAAAAGCTGTGACGACAAGACAAAGGAACTTTCAGTGATATCCTCTGAAAAGAATAGTCTCGTTACTCAGTTGCAAGAATTAGAGGCTAGGAACATCATGCTTGTTGAAAAGATTACATCTATCGAAGAGGAACGTGATGTGGCAATTAGTAACAGCATCAAGAATGAAGAGAGGATAGTTCAACTCGAGTCAAGGGCTGAATCAGCCACTGTAGAGCTTAGCAAGATATTACAACAGAGAGATGACCTTCTCTTGAATCAACAAGACCTTGAAGACAAGATTTCGAATCAAGAGAGTGCCCATGAGTTGTTAGTATCAAGTTTTGATTCTCATAAATTACATGCTCATTCATTATCAGAGGAACTATCCGCCCTTCGACTAGAAAATGAAGTGCTTGCAAAAGATAATGACGATAAAGCTCAGGATCTAAAGTCGAAAGAAGATGAAATATCATCTTTAATCGACAAGTTCAATACTGCTGAGGATCAGTTGTGTAATCTGAATGAGCAATTGTCCAACATTACTAATGAGAAGGTAGAAGCCAATGAACTAGTATCCCAGGCAAATGAAGGACGTCGTATATTACTTGATGAGAAAGCAAGTGTTGAAGAGGAACGTGATGCCCTTTCTTCTGAGGTGTCTAGTCTGAAGGATCAGATAAGTAAATCGATTGCTGAGAAGGACGAGGCTCGTCTTCAGATAGATGATCATTCTAACCGCATTCAAGAGTTGGAACAAGAGCTAGCCTCAAAGGAAGTGGAACTGCGCAACAATTCTGAGGCATGCGTGTCAAGGGATCGCTTTAGATTGTTATCAGCAAAGCTAGCCGTCAATGTATTGCAGCTCAAGATGCAAAAGAAGAAGACTTTAGAAGAGGTGCATCAGCTTGAGGAGGAAAAGAAACAAGTGATGAGTAATCAACAAACTGATACACAGATTGAATTGAGTGAAGCTTTAAAGACGAACGACGAGCTGAAGACCCAGATGGAATCATTAAATGTAAAGGTGACAGAGATTGAATCATCGCTTTCCTCAAAGGATGACAATATCCAAGAGTATCAAGTCAAGATGGCAAACGACACCGAGTTAATCACGTCTCTTCAAAGGCAGAATGAAGAGTTGTCGAGCCAAAATACGACTCTATCAAACGACCTCAAGTCCAAAGAGATTGACCGAGAAGACGACAATACCCTGATTGATCAGCTACGATTAGAAAATGAGGCCCTCAAGGAAGCACAACTCAGTCAACAAGTCGATAAAGAAGCAGCCTCTACTGTCAAACTCCAGCTGAAGCAAACCGAAGAGTCTCTTGTGAAACTCGAAGCCTCTAAACTGTTAGTAGAGAATCACCTCGAAGAAGTGTTACACGACAGGAGCCATCTATCTACCGAAGTCGATACTATGCATGATACAATATCAGCGCTTGAAGCAAGTAAGGAGAGACTATCAGTCAAGTTGCAAGATTATAAAGGGAAGACTGTTCAATTGTCTACTCAAGTTAATACGCTAGAGAATCAGGCCAAGTCAAACGAAGAGCATATCAATCATGTTGAGACTCAATTGTCAGCAAGAGTTATGGAAGTGGAAGCATTGAACAAGACTCTCACCTCTCTCGAGGCAACCCTGCTCGGTGCTCGTAATCAAATGCAGTCTCTTGACAAACAGAAAACTAATATGGAAGACGCACTGTCATCATTGCATTTAAACATGAATGATGTAATGAGTGAGCGTGACGAACTTGCACTTCAGTTGGAGAAGGCTGTGAAGGAACTGGAAAGAGCTCGAGCAGAACGGAATAAACTTGCTGCAAAGATCAAGGATATCCCCCGAGTCCACAACCATCACGATGAGGTACACATGCATACTATTCAAAGTAAACCACTTGTCAAGACACAAAGTAAAACCAATCCTGGCGACCATTCTTCTCAGAAGGATGTTAGTAAACTGTTAAAGTCTGCATGCATTTCAGAGAAGAAAGTAAATCTTGTTGTAGACAAGATAGACAATGCTCGAACATTGATAATCCAAGTTGAAGAGGAGAGAAAGCTCCTTAACGAAGAAGTGTTTCAATTGAGAGCGAGTCTAGAAAAGTCTCAAAGAGAGTTAAGCACAGCCAAGAAGGACAATAAGAAGTTGAGTAGCCAAGCAGTTGCTCTGCGTGGGGCAATCTCCCAAGCAAAGGCTTTACTAGAGAAGGCCGAAGAAGAAAAGATTAATCTGGCATTGGAATTGAAGCAAGCCCAAGAAACAATTAAACACCCCAAGCTGATGAACTCATCCTCATCTAACAAGGTGAACTCTTCCCTAGCAAACAAGGATGGAATCAACATGATTGATGAGTTGAAGGAGAAGTATGATTCTATAAGGTTGTCTAGCATCAACGAAATATCACAGTATGATGTTAGTTTTGAGACTACCGCGAAAGTGACATCCAAAGAACGATACAAGGTTGAGAAAGGATCGATGTTTGATCTACTGAAAAAGACAAAGACGACTGGCAGGAAAGCAAAGAAGTACCGAAAAGAAAAGCCTGCTGTTACATAGATTAACTAACATCCACTATACATTTACTCTTCTACTGATCATGCTCCTTTGTACTACGCTCTTGTGTTGCTGTTCTTGCATAGAACAACGAGCTCAATCTATTCGCTGAGTATGCCCACCAAGCCAATACTGAATAGAAGAGAACTACCAACGCTGGTGCGGCACTAATAATGTTGCCAAAGATTAGTACAAGTCCTTGCTGTATCAACGAGCCACCACTCTTACCAATTCGTGATCCTAGCACTTCTATGGCTGCTTTGCCTTTTACCTTTGACTCATCATCAAGGGGAATGTAAGCCATTTGAGTTGTTGGATCAAACAGTGCATACTTTGTCGTTTTACTCAGTAATGATTGTATAGTCCCGAATATAACTGCGTAGCGCAATCTATGATCACTATCTAATCCAATTAGGATACTTGAAAAGTATGGCACGGCTAGACACGCCATCACCGTGGGCGTTGCTAGAGCTCCCACTCTCCATCCTAATATTCGAATGGCATGCACGCCTAAGAAGATAACAATACTTGTAGACAACCCAACAACTGATGAAAAGTTACCCATGAATCTTTGATAATCTAGTGGATCAGGGTACTGTCTCTTTACAATTGATTTCCACATGATCTCAGTAAAGTTGATTGATAGACCTATCAGAGAGAAGAATTGTTGTTGCCGTTAGAAAGAGGTTATCATGTCAACACTTTATACATACCCAAAAGATTATATTTCTTACCATAACCCAAAACAAGTGCTGCAATCAACCTTAAATACTCAGAGGATGCTAAAAACTTTGCTGATTCAACCATACTCATCTTTGCTTTCTTCTTTTTAATAGTAGCTTTACCACCACCACTATCTTCGTCTACAACCTTTGGTGTAGTCTTGTCAATATAATCATTACTCAACTTATAAAATGTACATATCATGATACCACTAAAGGTAATCATCATGGTAACACGATGTAAACTTTCACCAAAATCCTTTGATTGTGATGCATACCGAACGACATACTGTCCAGCGAATATAGGTGCCAATCCCGACATTTGACTAAACAGTGGATAGAATCGCTTAGCCTGCGTTAATGACACTACATCATTTGCATATTGCCAGAATAATATACCAACTGATACTGATGAATATACCTCTGCTATAATGTAGAATAATGCTGATGTCCAATTGGCAAAGAGCTTTGCAAATATTGCTTTCGCGCTACCACTTCCAGATCCGATACCTAACATGGATTGTACAGTTTCTAATGATGGTTGAATTGTTCCACGATTTGGATAAATTACTGCATCGAATAGGAAGAAGAAAGTAAAGAAGGGGATACAGGTTGTATAGAATAATGATCGTTTGGTAAGGATACTTGACATTTTGGTATAGAGTGCAATGAAGAGTGTTGCCGCTGGTAGTACACCGTAGATCTATTGATTGTTTTGCAATTGTGATTAATATGTGTATATGTATTGTATTGGTTTGTAATTGAGATGTATAAGGTTAGTATTTAGACACATCAACATATCACATCACACATCACATGCACAAAAAAACACATACCTTTAGAAAAGCGATTGCTTCAGCACCACATGTAGTAACAATCATAGTATCCTTATTATCTCTCGTTAATGTTAATGCCATAATAATAAAGAATTTAATAGCAC
>Ga0214478_100250_pt1 | contig 31581 bp, 30 predicted proteins | sample M1_20Mar14CPVII9_2_FD_178001 | JGI IMG/M metagenome (GOLD analysis project Ga0214478, IMG submission 178001) | Marine eukaryotic communities from Monterey Bay, California, United States - M1_20Mar14CPVII9sort6BwellD7 | ecosystem: Environmental > Aquatic > Marine > Unclassified | place: USA... | reverse complement strand
TCTATCATCACACTAGCCATTCGAAACATTATTCGACGTTCATACTGCATATCATCACTATAGCCCAATTCATCATTACAACGATCATAGATGAAGAGACCTATCGTGGCTCGAGAGTTATGCAGTTTTGAAAGCTGCATGCATTTTTTAGTCTTCGCAGCCAAATAAAAAAGACTAGCGTCGCTTCGCTCCGCTAGCCTGCTTGCACAGTAAAGTTGCCTCATATCAAGTATGTTGTATTAGTGTTACCGATCTTTATCTTATCTTTGGATAGAGCTATTGTCAGGTTCATTGCCTGTTATTATCCTATGTTATCTGTGCTAATGATATCCGATAAGTTATCATGCATAGACAATACGAGAGGAGTAATTCAAAAGGAATATGCGGTACAACTGCGTTGCGGAGGAGATGAGAGCACTAACTTTTGTTAGCAGATTAGTTAGTGAAAAATGAAAATGGTCACAACTAATAGACGGACAGACGCTTTTAGCGATCATTTGGTTACTTTTACTAAGCAGGCTTCTGGTTGTGGACGTTCATATAATCGCTGAATGGCTTTTGGCAAATTTCCTGCTCGCCCTCTAGTAAAATGATACGTATCTTCTGCAAAACAATCCTGATCTTGCTCTATCTACCTATTCTCCCTCATTCACCTCATGCTCTAAAGTGGATGACTGGCATTATTTTATGATATCGTTGGTTGTTGGTATTGATATGTAGTAAATTATTCAATACTATATCTACGATGAAAGTGGCAATCATAAATATTATTATTATTTTAATGCAATCCATCATCGCCATCGATGCAACTCTACTACATACCACTGATACGAACAATAATAAGTCGAAACATATAAACCAATCCTATAAGAGAAAGTCATATCAATGGGATACAAATCTACATCAACCAACTGGCATCGCTACGTCATTTGAGCAATCGATATTTCACTACAAACATCAGCCGCCGAATTGCAGTGTCGAAGAAGATGATGATGATGGATTGAGGAGTATACATTGTCCACCACTATCAAAGAAGAAGCAAATAAAACATATTATACAAGATATATTTAGTTCATATCCGACATTCTTGAGCAAGCCGTCACTTACCTTTGGTCTATGCCGATCGGTACCATCAGATGTTGAAAAACAAGATTGCAATCTGCATTTAAAAACATCACTTTTGCATTTGAATGTGTTGACATTTGGTAAGCCTCGGATAGTCAAACCGTCAAAGCATATCTTTATAAATGATAGATTATCTACTGCAACAAAGGAGGAGGTTGTATGCTGTATTGAAATACCAATTGAGGGCGGCCTATTGGCAAATGTAGAATCAGAATCATCAACCACAAACAAGTCAAAGAAGGATAAAGATCATGGATGCATACGATTTACATGGCTGCAAACAAAACAATCTAACAAACAACAGCAAGATCTCAAAAGGCATACAAATTATCCCGAGATTATACTAATTACAGAAATTAGAGGAAAGTATCATCCAGCATTGGCAGGTAATAAATTACCAATATCAAACATGAGAAAGGTATTATATTATTCTACACAACGTATATTACATACCTATGTCATGTGGAGATATCATGATTATGTTGTTAAGGAATGTAGTAGAAGAATAGATGGATGAATGAATGAATATGAAATGAAGATATTGGGAGGAGAGAGTAGGATGAGGAGGAAACAGTGTTTCTCGGTATCTTCTCACTTCATTCTTGGGATATGAAAAGCACCTGAAAGAAGGACACTTGTGATATAAAAGAAGATCAGGCGCGACGTTATTGCACATCATCATTTGGTCCACTAAGTCGGGAGTAATACCTATCTGGCCATAGGTAGTTAAATAGAGATCTAATATGAGTAGATGTTACCAAACTACATCTAACTAAGCTAATTAGAGATATGTAGCGCTAGCTAGCAGCTAGCTGAAACCCAAGAAATCTATCTATCATCGTTGTCCGTTTATCGCCAAAAAGCTCCTTTATTCCACGACATTGAATACTGATCACAAAGATTTATCACCACAAAAAAAAAGCAAAGAACAAACATCCGGAGGCGGGCGTCTACTCCTACTATTAATAAGCACGAGAGGAGAGTTGCAATATATTGCAGGAGAGACAGGGTTGTTATAAAGCACTACACAGCTCGAGAGGTTGCACGATATATATCCACAACACTCAAAGATACCACACAAAAACAACAACACAAAAAACACATGGAAATGAACTAAAACAAAACAATGAACAAACTACTATCCAATTCGTCATACTCCGTTGGTCTAATAATGGCACCAAGACGTCATTCCGGTGCCGGTATTCGATGGAGTTCATACGTTGGTGATTTAAGATATATGGGTACTAGTAGTAGTAGCTATAGTGGTAGTAAGGAGGAAGTAAGGAAGGCATTTGTAAATTATAATAATTGTATTAGTAGTAGTAGTGTAAATTTTAACAAGGAACAGATGGAAGCAAGGCAAGGGAGAGAGATGATGTGGGGAGGAATACGTACCTTCTCAACAACCTCAAGTAAACAAATTAAACAATATACAAAATCTGCCTCCCCCAACCAACAGGGAGCACCACATCACGAACGTCTATTAATATTAGGATCAGGCGTTGCCGGTTGTTCCACTGCATTAACCGCAGCACGATATGGTATACCGGTAACAGTACTACATGCCGGTTCTAATAAAAACGATTGTAATTCGTATTGGGCACAGGGGGGTGTGATTTATCGTAATTATCGCTTGTTGGAGAATGATGGGAGGTGAGTTTTGGTAATTCCCCATTAGCTGAATGCTCTTTGCGTTATGATTTGCAAATCTATCTGTTTTTATTGACTCAGACTATAGCATATCTGACATTTGCTCTCTACTGATCTGCTCTCTTTTCTGTTATGCACTTCGTCTCCTGCTTGCAAAATTTTGCAATAAGTAGCTCCAAAGAAGAAAAGCAACAACAACTAGTTGACTCACCATTATCACTAGTAAATGATATACGTATAGCCTCAGGATATACCTCACCATTACAACGTTCAACATCTATCGAGGAATGTACCTATTCATCAAATTTGCATCAAAATACCACCTCAAACTTAATGGGTAAGCAATGTCCAAAGTCAGGAGTACAATGGAATGAAGATGCCGCATGGAAATTAGCATGTGAAGGTCCGTCACGTATTCGTGAATTACTACTCGGACAAAAGGACAATGGATTAGGCGAAACACATGGCTGTGTCGTACCCTTCGACCGAACAACATTACCAACATCCAATGAAAATGATGATAATGATGGATTAGGGAAAGATGTGAATTGTGAAGAAGATGACGTGTTAAGCTTATGTTTAGAGGCTAGTCATGCCGCACCTCGAATTATCCATTATGCAGACTGTACTGGAAAAGTAATTACTGAGAATATAACAAAAGCAGCGGCTGAACATCCATTGATTGAATTTGTTGGTGATTCAATTGTTACTGATTTGATATTGGATGAGAATAGTAGTGGAAGTGGAAATGAAGATGAAGGTGAAGGAGGAATGGTGATTGGTGCACAGGTACTGGATAAGAGTACCAATCAACTGAACAAATATTATGCCGTACATGGTGTGGTATTGGCAAGTGGTGGGTTGGCGGGTATATATCAACATTCGACTAATCCATTGGGGTTTAATGCCTTGGGATCAAGTGTTGGATTGGCACTACGGATGCAAAATCGTCTCACTCCTCCTTCTTCTGTATTTGGAGGAAGAACAACAAGTAGCACCAAGAAGAATAAGAGCAATAATATTGTGTCTGATTTGGAATATGTACAATTCCATCCAACATCACTCTACCTACCCAACGAGGCACGATTCTTGTTAACCAAGGCATTACGAGGTGAGGGTGCCATACTTCGAGATTTAGATGGACGTGCATTTGCACATGATTATCATCCCAATGGTGAATTAGCACCACGAGATATTGTGGCACGTGCTGTATTCTGTGAAAGTCAAAAGACTGTCAACGATGCAGAAGACGCGGCACAGCATAATGCATACTTGGATATCACACATCGTGATTCGACATGGTTGAAAGATCGTTTCCCAAGTATTGATCAACATTTGATGTCTCGTGATACACCCATGGATTTTACCAAGGAACGGATTCCAATTATACCCGCTGCACATTATACATGTGGAGGTGTGACTACTGATTTGAATGGATGTGTCGTTGGTAATCGTAATTTATATGCGGCAGGTGAGGCCGCACGGACTGGTTTGCATGGTGGTAATCGTCTTGCCAGTACAAGTTTATTAGAAGGGTTGGTATATGGTGCATCTGTGGGTGAGATGGTAGCTGGTGTAGTGAAAGATGAGAGTGATAATGCCGCGTTAGAAGAACGTGAGAAGATCATGGAAACGATGCATCATGCTCGTCATGCCATTGAACAACGATTGATAATGGAAGAGCAGCAACAGCAGTCATCAAGTTCTTCTTTTGCTGATGAACGTATCACTCAAGAAGCAACATCCATCCTTGCACATTTGAAATCACTCATGTGGGACAATGTCGGAGTTGTTCGTACACCCACTAAACTTGATTTGGCAGTATCAGAATTAACAGCCATTCGTGATCAGGCTGATCGATTGTGGGAAAAAGAGGGTGCTGGATGGGAGGTGGTTGCCTTACGAGATGCTGCTCATGCAGGATTAGCCGTGGCAGATGCTGCATTAGCCAACCGAGTGTCGGGCGGAGCACATCATGTGGTGTTAGATGAAGAAGAAGGCAAAGATGATGACGATGAAGATAATCTTGTTTTTGCAAGAGCTTAAGACTAGTCAATTCTTAACGACTAAATAAAGTAAAAGGGAATATACTTTAATTTGATTGGTTACTTGATGATTAAGTTGTTATCATCATAGTATAGCCACATTTCTCTTCTCTAATTCATTCTACCCCCTCTATTAAACATAGCCCCGCTCCATCCTAATATCACCTCTAGCTTTTCATTTATACCTCTAACTTTCATTTATACCGGATATGAACCTTTTCCCCACTAGTTACAACTTATTCATTAAACTATCCGCCACTGACGACTCTTCCTTATTCAAGTCCGTACCTAGTAATACCTTATCTGCTTCATCTTTACCTCCCCGTGCTAACTCATTACTTCCTGCCTTACTCCTAGCAGCCTGTTGATCAGCGGGCTTTGGTCCTTTTATTGTATGTTGCAATAGAATTTTGGTGTCAGCAAACAGATGATATCAACAAGCTCAAGAGGATACATAAGATGTGCACTAAATCATATATACTCACCATATTTCTCCTTGGCCGTTTTCTTTTCTTTAACAGCACGTTGAAATGCACCTTCACGTGCCGAGGCAATTGTGGGTGTTGTTGCAATAATGGCAGCAGATGTTGTTGCTGCTTTAGCGAGGAAAGCTTTCCTCGATGAGATTGAGAACGCTTGAGTTTGATGGGTTGTTGCAATTGCAGCGACTAATATAGCAAAGTAGAACTTCATGATTGTTGCTGATACTGTATTATATGAGAAGGATGCCTATACTATTAATCGATTCCACCACTAGCTTTTGATTATGAGCCGCTGCAAAGTTGATAGTTGATGTTAGCACTTTTTAGCATAAGTTACATATAGTGTAGGCAAATAAATTATTATGAGAGTTGAATGCTATTTTAGCGATTAAACGGGCCTTTTGTGCAATGAAGCACGTGACTTCAGGTATTGTACGAAGGAGAAGTGCAATCAACGAGGCATCTACCATACTATAAATCACAAACGCCACTTTGACATCGTCTGATAGCTGGCGGTGGTAGTATTTGTGTGAATTTATCAATTAATCGTTGAGATAGGAGGATACAGTTCGGTATCCTTTCAATACGCAAAACTGCCGATACACATCTACTACCATAACTTTGCAAATATGAAGAGATATCACTCAGTTGATCTTCTTATAATAATAGTATGCACGACGTCATTGCCATTGATGATTTATGGTTTCGTCTCAAGAAATAGTGATAATATCAATACGAGGAGACGTACTAGATTTATCTTTGCTCAAAATCCATCAACAATGAATAATGATTGTCAACCAGACACAACCACCAAATCCTCCTACCGTCGAGAATTCTCAACCGAGTTTCAACATGAATTCGAGGAACTTATGCATTGGAGGAGAGATGTACGTCGATTTCGAAAAGATAAGATTGTCGATGAAAAGATACTCCATCGTACCTTATCATCATCATTTCATTCTGCACCAAGTGTTGGATTGTCAGAGCCATGGCGTATTATTCGAATTGATAGTGAACATTCACGACAGGTGGCATTAACTAACTTTCAAGAGATGAATGCAAAGGCACTTGATGGATATAAAGGTGGTAAGAAACAACAATATGCATCATTAAAATTAAGTGGTATGCAAGAGGCACCGGTACAGTTAGCTATATATTGTGATGATAGTACATCAAAGGGTAGTGGATTGGGAGCACAGTCCATGACAGAAATGAGACGTTATTCAGTTGTTTCAGCTATCACTTTGTTTTGGCTGGCAGCTAGAAGTGTTGGGCTGGGTGTGGGATGGGTATCAATACTTGATCCTATCAGATTAACACATGATCTTGGTCTGTCAGAAGATTGGACACTCGTAGGATATCTATGTGTTGGATGGCCAGAGGAAGATAATGATACTCCGGAGCTTGAACGGTATGGCTGGGAGAAGCGGACTAGTGTTGATGATATGAACATCACCTCAATATGATATGATATCAAAAAGATTCTTTAGTTTGGATCATCTCTACCCAAATCTACCACCGATCACAAACTACCTTGATTAGTAACAGTAGAAAGTACATTAAGAGGCAGATCATCAAGACAGGATGGTTTATCATTAACCTTACTACAATTGAAATTACTTATTATTCCCTCACTTCATTACATATCTGGTCGTTTCACTTGGACTTGGGCACCCTCGGTATCATATTAGAATACAGATAGATTAGAATGGAAGGCAATTTCCAGATTGGCAACATTCTCCGCAGTGATCTTCCGATACTCCACAATATCCCCACTGACTGCAACAGGCATTATTTGGACAAGGATTATCAGGGCCGCAGACATTTGTTTGAGCTAGGCAGTTATCGGTATTAGGGGGAGTTGCCCCCGAGCAATCACAAATGTCAACATCACATGGCCACCACTGATAAGGATCTGGGCCTGAACACTTGCTACATTCAACGTCGTTTGTTGCCCATGTACCAGCCGGCAATTCATTCTGGGGAATTGCAACACAGGAGTTGCTACCAACTGGAACAGGAGGGAGAGTAGGTGAAGGAATCGGAGCCTTTGTAGGAGAATTGGAAGGAGAGTTGGTCTCCTCGGTAGTAGTGGTGGTGGTTGTTGTTGTACTGCTGCTCGTCGTGGTGCTTGATGTGGTTGTGGATGCCTCAACTGGGCTCTCACTAGGTGATTTACTGGGTGATTTAGAAGGCTCGTCAGTGATGACTGAACTCTTGGTTGGGGAACTTGTTCGTCTTCTCTTGATTGGAGAACTTGAAGGCACATCTGTTGGGTAGTAAGTTGGTGATGATGTTTTAACAACAGGCGAGGATGTGGGTGATGAGGTGCTTTCAACGACGTCAGTGCTACACCCTGCTGTCTTGGCGACCTCTTGGACGACAGCGGAACTCCAAGCATTGTCATGTGCTGCTACCCAGAAGAAAGCGCCACCATTACATGCAAACTCTCCATCGTTATACTCTTTTAGATCGGCAGTAACTTGAACGGCTTGAGCTGCGTTAGTATTCGAGCCGGTACCACCACAGTCTGAAATACAATGTCCAAATACAACCTATATTAAAAAGAAGAACGAGTTATTAGTTGGCTCAGTCAAAAGTGCACATCATGTGTCAAAGTTGAAAAAGGAATTACCTTGTTGGATTCAGAATCAAATAGCTCGTTTGATAGGCTGTCAAACATTGCTGCAGCACTTAATGCTCCTGCACCTGTCCCATCAACACCGTCAACGGCTGGTCTTGTAACCCCATTGTAAAACTGCGGCATGAGAAAGTCAAGGTCGGCATGATGTTGATGCAAGATCTCAAAGTACTTCGAAGTTGGAAGTAAGTCAGAGTCCATGGGAGCGTCTACGAAGAAGAAGAGACAAGTTACAAAGGTTAGATGTGCATATCATGTGCATCGAAATAAGAACACACACATAAACTTACGGGTCAGTTCGTAACGACCACGGTTGTATCCATTTGATGCCTGAAGATTGTCAAGCTTGGTCCGGAGAAGGTATGTCATCTCAGACAAGAAGGTCTGTGCCTTTGCATCTGAATAGAGACCAGTATCACGCTCTGATGTACAACGGCCAGCTTGTTGACCTTCGGTATCATAACAATACTCGTAATCCAAATCAATACCGTCAAAGTTTTGGTTGCTGACGATGTTGACAAGGCTTGTTGACAGTTGATCTTCTTTATCAAAACAGTAATCCCAGCAGTTGTTCTGATCACCGGCCCAACTTCCGCCCATTCCGGCACCTCCGAAGCTCAAGATAACCTTCTTACCAGCTGCACGCCATGAATCTACAAGAGCCTGACTCCCTCCATTACAAATGGGGACAGTTGGTTCAATGGTACACTGCGTATTGCAAGAGTTCCAGGGTTGACTCCAAGTGTATGATACCGAGAAGGCAATGACAATGTGAGAGTATGAATCTACTTGTTCAGCGGTAGGGCAAGTTTGCCAATTACCAACGTAAGCTATCATACGAGAGTCTTCACCATGATCGGCATTATACTTGATAATGTCCCCAGTAGGTGGGGTCGGTGTAGTAGGAGGAGTAGGAGATGGAGGATTGTTGAGACAGGGTCCATTTTGACAGCAGTCGCCACAGTGTGCAGCACTGTTATCACACCAACCATACTCTGAGCAACACAGGCCAGGGAATCCAATAGACTCGCATGTGATTGTTGGTCCACACTGCTGTGTCTCGGCTTTACACTGAAGGTTCGAGTTGTTGGAAGTAGTAGTAGTAGTGGCGGCAGTGGTGGTGACTGAAGTAGAAGTGGATGATGTCGATGTAGTAGTATCGCCTGTACCTCCATCAGGCACGGGAGACATTGTTTGAGCTTTGACAGGCGATGGAGTGGGGCTTGGGGTAATAGATGGTGATGGGTCCGTACCACATCCATTGGCAACCTTAATCTCAACCTCGGCACAATCTAAGAGATGGATAGAGGGGGGAGATTAGTGTAAGGACCAAGTTGTTGTAAAGCATAACACATCATGTGCACAAAAAGAAAGTAGAAACTTACTCCAAAACTGCTCAGGAACACCACGTCCGTCAGAAGGGATTTCACCAACACATTCAGCAACTCCAGGATCAAATCCATCAGGGAAGGGATATGTATCATATCCCTTGGCAGTACAACTATTACCAGTTAGATAGTACCATTGCAATAAGATGAGATCACCCTTTAATCCATCTGGTAGTTTGTATTTGTGATGGAAGTTGTATGTACCGTCGGAGCTTAGGAAGTTACCATTAGGATCAAATAAGCCTTTCATATAATCGGTATTTGGAATATAGGCACGGCCGGGATATAGTTCATCCTTTGGTGCACCGTAGAATACATCCGAAACGAATTCAAGTGGATTTGAATCGAAACAAGCTTGTGTTGCAACTTCTCCTGGTTGAATAGGACATGCCTTGACCTAATAAGATGAAGACGGGAAGTAATGGATATATTAGCATAGAATGTGATACATAGAAGAAGATACGAACATGTACTGCATAATACATGTTACAATCATATAAACTTACCTCAAAGTGCCCTTTGTGATGAGCAGTCAAAACAGATACAATATCGATCACAGATGATTCTTTATAACACTCTTGAGTGTTTGGTCCTAATACCGTACCGATTGCATTTGGTGGATAATCATAGTTGTGATCTCCTATGTAAAGTAGAAGATATAAAATCGATGCATGAGATATTTGTTTGTTGATTGGGATAAGAATTGTATATATGCCGATCATTATATCATATATGTCTTTGCAATTTGCAATCTTATATCGCCGACAACATTGTATACACTAATAAGTACTTACCGACTTTTCCACACCGAGCTTCGGTACCACCAATATTCAAACAATGTGGACAATTCTCCGGTGCAGGATCAGTTTCAGTACCACCCCACCAAATAGGATCAACCGATGCAACATAGTTTCGTGATCGAGGAGATTTAAGATATCCATGTGCATCAACGACGACGTGATATCCTCCATGAATGGCAAGTGATGTTGATAAGACGAGGACTGTTGAGATTGTTGGTAGTTTCATGATATGATTGTTGTTGTTGTTGATTTGTTATGATGCCGATGAGATGACGATGATTGTTTGCTGTTGTTTGCAAAAGTTATGGAATCATTCAATGATCTCCAATTATAACATGTGCATTCGTTTTTGGCCAATACGATCGATAGCCGTTATTTTAAATCAATTTTGTGAATGATAATGTAGCCAATTATTAGGAGTACAACCGGCCTTTGTCTTTAGTGACTCAGATATCTGCCCTCTGATATGTAATGTTGAGCCTGCCAAGGAATACATGACGGAGTTGTTGTTGCATCTAAATCTCTCCTATCTCATCTATCGTGTAATGCTCGTGTGAAAAAAGGGGCTTCCGTATTGTTGAGATTGTTGTCATGCCTGTGGTCACTTTTTATTGGGTACGACAATGACCGTCGGTTAAATGTCCCGAAATCCTTTCTTTTACGAACAGTTTTGGAGTTGCATCAATATACTCCTACTATTACCCCCTTGTTCGTGTGGTGCCAATTTAAGGTTTTAATGATGTGGTGAAAGTCATGGTAGAAGAAGGTAGGAAGATTCTTATCACAAGATACCAACCTAGTAGTATATAGAATATTTTCATTTCTTCCTATTTGTCTTTCTTCATCTTCATGATTGGTCCATTGTGTCCATATTGTTCGGCACTTTGCTTCTATTTGACATTCAATCGGTAGTCTTATTATCCTGTTCTGTACCTGAAGAAGTCTCAGGTACTGACTAACTTTGATGGTTCTGGTGTATCTTTCTAATGAAATGAAATGAATTCTCCCGTCCTCGATGTGTATATGATTTGAAGCCACAATGAATGATTGTAATACTAGGTCTTAATGACAATCTTTCCCAATAATCCGTGCCAATCTCAATATATCCCATCCAACTTGTATTAGTTCAGATTCTTCTTTCTTGTGCTTTAAAATTGATTCTACATAAAGATACATACCAAGAAAAACTATCGTACATCCTCCTCTCCTCTCTCCTCACCAAAGCTTTATATTCATGCATCTACTATTCTTCTACTACATTCATTAACAACATAATCATGATATCTCCACATAACATATGTATGTACCATACGTTGTGTTGAATAATATAACATCTTTCTCATGTTTGATATTGGTAATAAATTACCTGCCAATGTTGGATGATAGTTTCCTCTAATTTCTGTTATTAGTATAATCTTCTCGGGATGATACTCATTATGCTTTTTGGTGTGTTGTTGGTTGTTTTGTTGTTTTGTTTGTAGCCATGTAAATCGTATGCATCCATGATCTTCACTGTTCTTTGATTTGGTAGTGGTTGATGATTTTGATTCTACATTTGCCAATAGGCCGCCCTCGATTGGTATTTCAATACAGCATACAACCTCCTCCTCTTTAGATGATGGTGTAATATCAATAAAGACATGCTCTGGTGGTTTCACTATTCGAGGCTTACCGAATGTCAACACATTTAAATGCAAAAGTGATGTTTGTAAATGATTGCAATCTTTTTCTTCAGTATCTGATGGTACCGATCGGCATAGACCAAAGGTAAGTGACGGCTTGCTCAAGAAATTCGGATAGTTGCTGAATATATCTTGTATTGTATGTTTTATTTGTTTCTTCTTTGTCTTGGATAGTGATGGATTATGCAATATACTACTCGATCCATCAACATCTTCGACACTGCAAATCGGCGGCGTCTGATATTTGTTGTAGAATACCGATTGCTCAAATGATGTAGCAATGCCAGTTTGTCGATGTAGATTTGCATTCCATTGATATGATCTTCTCTTATAATACTGGTTTATATTTATATGTTTCGACTTATTATTGTTGGTATCAGTGGTGTGTAGTAGTGAGGCAGCATTGATGGCGATGATGGATTGCATGAAAATGATATAATTTTTGAGGGCCACTTTCTTCATCGTATTTTAAGTATTGAATCATATACTACATATCAATGCCAACAACCAACGATATCATAAAATAATACCAGTCCTCAACACTTAGCTGACCCCCATGCTACTTTACTACTTTATTAGTTTGCTCGCTTGTCATGGAGAATTGGTCATTGGTGAAGATACGGTATCCTAGGTGCGAAGAACTAAAAAATGCATGCAGCTTTCAAAACTGCATAACTCCGAGACAATCGTGTCGTCGAATGATGTTTCGAATGGCTGTATGGTGATGATAGAATACGGTATAAGATAGTAATGAAACAATATGTTCTCGGATGCAATATTTAGTCTTTGGCAAAACATTAAAAAAGTCAACGATCCTAATGGTGAAAGTGAAACACATGCCTCTCTTCATCTCATCTCAACTATATCTTCAAGTTACTCTTTGAACCAAGTAGAATTACATATAATTAGTCTTTATTACAACATAAAAGAAGTTACTGAAGAACTATTCTTCCTTCGTTTGATCAAACTCTAAAAGTCTAAACAACTCTCGCTCTCACTCTCTCCTTGACTCTCTCTACTTCTACCAGCTGATGTACACCATCTCTTTTGCCCTCTCTCTCATCAATCTTCACACCTACCAAGCCCAAGACCTAATGGGTCGAAAAATGGAATCCATGTGCATCCTCTGGAAGTACACGCGCTCTGTTGACCAGGTCCAGAAGAAGCCGAACATGGAATGCCTGGAGATAGATCAGTACATCTGCTTCCAATCAATACACAACGTCCAAACGTTTCAACTGAATTACACTGGTCCTCGCCAATATCTGCACAACTTAAAGTTGATCGGAGAGCACAGTAATCAGCACGACCTGGTGGGCTCCTCATCCAAACACAGTCTCCACTATCCCGGTCATTTCCATTACACCTCTCTTGATTCTTGATATCCCCACACACTCCACCAGGAGGTGCAGAGCCGGGAGTTCCACCCACTGGGTTAGGGTTAGGGGCAGGAGCTGGAACAGCTGGAACAGGAGGAGCAGGAACGGCTGGAACAGGAGGAGGAGGTGTTGCCGGAGGGGGTGGAATTGGACCACCGTTGGGATTACATCTATCTCCTGGCTTAAAGTTGCAAAACCCCGCATTGACACCAGGAATCGCTGTCCATGCACATCGTTCTTGAGCTTCACAAGCAGGTTGTTCTGTAAGACCACACGTGCCGTCAACGGCAAAATTATTGCCACAATAACCATTCCATGCGCATCTTGGATCACCCTCACATGATGACCTATCAGAGCCGTAGCGAGTTTCACATTCTGCAGGACAAAGAGGATCAGTAGGTGTAGGACCAGGTCCTGGAGCTGTTGAGATTTAAAAAAGATAGGTAATGCAATGTTAGATGGTCGCCAGAATAACTCATGAACACATGATATGCACACACACACACACACACACACACACAATCTCTCAGTTTATACTTACGAGTAGGAGCTGGAACAGCTGGAACAGGAGGAGCAGGAACGGCTGGAACAGGAGGAGCAGGTGTTGCTGGAGGGTTCGGCTCAATAGGATCGATCTTCGGGGGTGCAGCAGTAGCAGCGGGATCTGTCGCTGCTGGGGGAGGTGGAACTGTGGTTGTAGCGGCTTGGGTAGTCTAAGATGTATGGATTGTTGTTTAGAATGAGAGAGGTGGAGAAGGATATGTTAGAAAGTCTTGATACAAACATAAACTCTGTGCACATGATGGGTTATTTACAATAACAGATGTCAAAGGACAGGGATCACAATCCGGAGGGAGACGAGTAAGTAGTCCGCCAGGACATTCTTTGAGATCCGTAAGGCAAGCAATGTTTGGGGACGACGTAGGATTAGGCTGAATGGGAGGATTGATACCACCACTCTCCTGAGGAGGAGTCCACTCGTTAGATGCCCACATACAAAAAACATAAACTTGTGCACATCATATGCACACATCATGTGCACACATCATATGATCACATACATGATGATACATAAGATGGAAATACAACTGTATATCACATCAGGTTACTTACAATTGCTGGTGTGGTCTCGGGGGGAACAGTTGTTGTGGCGGCTTGTGTAGTCTAAGTGTAATATGGTACGTCGTGTAGAAATAAAGTAGAGTAGAGAAGGAAGGGAATGTTAGAAGTCTTCTTACTTTGTGCACATCATATGCATACATCTTATGTACATATCATATGCCATGATATTAGAGATGAAATATAGTCATATCATATCATACATGGATACTTACAACTGCTGCCGTTGTTGTTGCAACTTCGGTTGATGTCGAGGCAGGGATTGTTGAAGAAACTGGATTGTTTGGTTCTGTCGATGTTGTTGTTGTTTCTTCGGGAGTGTCGCGGTCTTCATCGCCCTTCTCAGACTTGGTATGCTTGGCTGCCTTGGATGCTGGTGGTGTTGGTTCTGATACTGATACGACATCAGATGCACCAACGGCTGATGCCATCATCGAGTTCGATGTTGATGTATTATCGTCGTCGAAGTAGATGTGGTCGCCGACCGGACGCCCAATACTGATGCCGATGCCAAGGAAGACGCCAAAGGCAGCAAGTAATAGGATGAAGAACTTGACGTTTGAACAAGTATTTGGCTGTTTGTTTCGTTGGTTCGACGATGATGGTGCACCCCAATCACTCTCGATATCATCATCAGTGGTGTCGGGTAGTTGATCGATGGAGTCTTCTAAATTGTCATTCTCCTCGGTGGTTCCAAAGAGGCGACCGAACGTAGGCGGTGCCTCTACTTCTACACCTTCGTTGTTGTCATTCATCATCATGTTGTTGTTGTTGCAATGTTCGAATTATGAGCCATTGCAACTGATTATTGCAAGAAGAGGGGCTAGAGGCAAGAGGGGGCTTAGATTTCGAACCTCTTTGCAACAGCTTTTTTTCAGATATGAGAAGGAATTCAACAATATTGGTGCAGATTTAGTAACATTTTTACAATGATCAGCACTAATACTAAACAGCTATCGCCAATTCTTAGCTGGTGATTGAATACTGTGCAAATATTGATTTATTTTATGATTGTACTGAGACACCCCTGACATCTGCTTTCAAAAACCAACAGTTTTTGACGTTTTTATAATTTCCATCTTCATTGCCTTTCCCTCCTTCCCTTCTATGATATCCTTTTCTTTTCTGTATTAGTAGTTCATAGGTAGTATGTAGTATGATGCCGAGGTATCCTAGTATATATTATTGATGATTATGTTAATTGTATGATAGGGATACACAACTAGAGATATGATATTCAGTAGCCTCGTGTTAGGCATAACTTTGGTTTCTCAATACTTTAACTTTGACTTCCTAATATCTCATACATATTAGGGGAACTGAATCTACTTAGATTACACATATCGAATCAGTCATCACACCCCTCACGACCACCCTCCATAACAACTCAATAACTAAGCACTAGAGAACATCTTCATTTTACTTTGATCTTCTACCAGTTCGGGGATACAACGGAGGAGTTGATACAAAATTGTACATCCGTCACTATCGTGTTTCCTACCAGCCCAAGCAATAACCCGAGGCAAAACTACCAAATCCATCTTAGTTACTACCTGCATACCGTTAGATAATGTACCGTCTTTTGGTTTAGTATAGTGATAATTCATAGTCTTATTTCTGCTGTTGTAATGGTATGTATGATATGACTCCTCTGACGTATTAAACTGATACTTCATAATCTTTTCTCGTGCTGCATCAGATCTGTTCTTGTTTTGGTTGATATTTGACAATTTAGTGAGACGTGAGTACAAGGAAGACAGTCGGCTGTCAACTGAAACCGATAGTGTGTGATTAGATGAGTATGTATTATCAATACTTGACACGTCACATAGGAGAGTCGAAAGAGTCTCCCATCCCCTCAGAGTGACAGTATTTCTTCTATCCTCAGTACCAGGATGTCTACTACTACTGATACCTAGCTCCTTCAAGCATGTATTGTTGGCAAGTCGTTGTACAAATTCAGTGATCATGTCGTCCTTAAAATGATGCTCTCCACGTAGGTGGAGGCGTTCAAGCTTGCAGTGGGGGCTTTCTAGCATGTGGCCTATGGTCTGCAATCCTTGGGCAGAGATTGAAGAGTAACTGCCAATATACCCGCCATTAAACTCTAGTTCCTTCAAGGATCTCTTGCTGATTACTTCCCATAATAAGGGCATATGACTATCGTTGATACCCCTCGCTTCGGAAATAACTAGTTTTTCAAGTGCAGATGCAGTCTGAAGGCTAGTAAAGATTCGTCGCCATCCAGATGGCCCGAAATGCGTATCCCCGATATTTAGATCTTTCAGAGTTGAGTTGTTTGTGAGTTTCTCTGCCAGTAAAAGAGCCTCCTCGTCGTCATCTATATTGGTATTGTAGACCGAAAAAACTTCCAACGGGACACTTGTTAGGAGAGACAATATTGCTTCCCAGCTAGTGGTATCAAGAATATTAGAATCAGGGTAGTATTCACCGTTGTTACCATCAAGTGCTAGCTCTTTCAGTGTAGTGTTCCCCCGCAAAGCATTCACCAATATGGCAGCACATTCATTATTGATATCACAGTATCCAAGATCCAACTTCTTAACCTTGCATACTTTCAAAACCTTCCCCAATTCCATACATCCTTTTTCACCCAAATAATTCATGCCCAAATCTATATCAGCTAAATTACTATGTCCACATAACGCACCAACAATCTTTGCCGACTGAACTTCTTCAAAATGATTAGCAGCAAGGTTGAAACTGGTAAGAGTGTTGAATTTGGACAATGTTGACGCAATGGCCGCTGTTACTGAATCAGAGTCCTTATTCTGTTCACCACCAACCTCACATTGTATTATATGCAAACTACGTACATCATTATTCTCAAAGATTGGTGAAAGGATGGATAACATCTCCTCCGATAGATCATATATATCAATCAATTCTAAATGTTGGATGGATCGATTATTAGCAATACCATAACAGAGGTCGCTATCCAAGTAATTACTAATTTCAAATCGCTTAATGTGTGTATTATTACCAATAGCATTATGTACCCTCCTCCATTCACCCACTGTATAAAAATCACTATCATTTCCTTTTAATTTTAATGAAGTAATACTTGGATCGTTATTTTCAATTAGCAGTAATGTCTCTTTAGTTAACTCAATGTACTCCTCCTCATCCAAACATACATCTTCATTATTACTTTGCAAATTATTGTCAGATGGCTGGGAAAGTTCACCAACGCCATCCAAACCAATACCGATATCGGCAGCAATATCTTCTGACATTATGTAACACTACGAGAGACTACGAGAGAGGCGTGTATATATTGTACTTCTCGCTATCTTTCTCTTCCTGCTCTCTCTCTCTCTAGAGAGAGAGATACTAAATGAGAGAGGAGTTAACACTTCTTAGCAACTTGACCCAAAAAGAAAGATAGTCTAGAATATAGCTATACTATTAATAATCAGTATAGATCTCTCTTTACAACAGACCTCCTTCTTACTTCTTCTTTGGCCTTGATTGATTTTCATTTAATGGCAACAAATTGTAGAAGTTTCAAGTAATATTTAATGGAAGAAGTTTCTGAGAGCTCTCTACATTTTGTCATAAGGTTTGATATAAGTATTAAGTAGGTACCTATAGTCAAGTTGAGAAGTACCGCCGGCTCAATATAGACATTGGTATACACTAGCTACACTCACTCTATGTAACGCTCTTGTATCGATTGACGGTCTTGATTTTATGTTCTACCCTCCGAAACTCGAGCATCTTTAACTACTATGCCCTCCTCTACTGCACCACCACAACTACAACAACCACAAGCATTGAACAATAATAACAATGGTGATAGTGCAGCAAAACGTTTACTGACATCATCATACCGTGCATTTCCAAGTCCATATGATAGTAAGTTTATAGACGGCCTATATGCTTGTTGATTCCGATATTTTTAATCTTATTAGTACACGCTTACACATCTAACAAACTTATCTTATTCATATTTTGATCGATATCATCATTATATACATAGTTGGTGACAGATATGTAACATTCTTACTAAAGAATGATCGAACACGATCGATATTACAGAATTTGGTATTATTAGATCATTTAAGTTTGATACGTCAAAAGGAATCTAATTCGTCTAGTAGTACTTCTTCTGATTATTTATTTGGTGATGCTGCTGACACATTCAACACAGCAGCAGCAGGAGAAGGAGATAATGGTCAAACGTCAGCAGCTGATGGTACCAGTAATCCAGTTATAGCTAAACGTAAGAAGAAGAATGCGTCAATTGAAATTGATGCATTCCAATTAATATCAATTGATCCAGGTAAAGTACTGGAATTCATATGTATTCAATATATGAGGTCTTGATTGATTTGGTTACTTCATATTACTTCGTATTTGTCTTTATTGTGATTGCCTTTACAAACAACGTATACTGACAGAAGTCATCTTTAACTCTCTTTCACAAATCATAACTTATATGACTACATGCATCAGTCATTGGTAATTTAACATTACGTTATCCCGATACATTATTAGAACTATTAGAAGATTCAACAATACATGCACGTAAAGTATTACATCGTCGAATGGAATTAAGTATGTTAAAAAATGTTGAACAATTGAAGGAAAAGCTACAGCAAAAACAGCAGGGAGAAGCAAAACAAGAGGAAGAGGAAATATCCAACTTGATAACCTTACTAAAAGCATTCCAATATACCAAAACAACGTATAATCCACGTCCCCTCCATGCTAGATTGGTACATTTACCACCCCATTATCAATTTTGTAAACCAACTTTATCATCTATAACATCATCAGATGTTGGTACGGTGGTACAAATATGTGGCACGGTTGTTAAAGCTGGCCCAATAAGAATGATGGAAGTTACGAGAACATATCAATGTTTGAATAAAGATTGTGGATATAAATTTATCGTGAATGCAGATTTTGGTACGAATAATAATGCATTGCCGATGCCTATTGTTTGTCCGTCTGATACTACACCACTTGGTGATGGGTTTGATGATGAACAAGAACCATGCAGATCAACATCATTTGCTATTGTACAAGATGAATCAGATCATTGTGATTATCAAGAGATTAAGATACAAGAATCGGCATCGGCATTAACACGTGTGGGAAGTATACCACGATCGATATTGATAAAGTTGAATCATGATTTAGTTGACAAGTGCAATCCAGGAGATGAGGTTGTTGTTGTTGGGTGTCTACTTGCCATGTGGCAGAACCAGACATTAGGCCAAGATGTCGAGTGTATGGTAGGAATGTGTATGAGGGCACATAGTGTTCGTGTAATCAATTCCGAAGAAGATTATGGTGGTGGAGGTAGCAGTATGGCTGAGTTGGGTTTATTTGGTAATAAATCTGCATTGGGTGGTGCTGGGATTAATCTCTCTAGTTCAGGTAACTTACGTGAGAAGTTTCGAAGGGAGTTTGATGCCTTCTGGAGTGATCCTTCTGCTAGACGACGTCCTATTGCAACAAGGGATTATATCGTTAGGGCAGTATGTCCAAAGTTGTATGGTATGCATGCTGTCAAGCTTGGTATGCTGCTGGTATTGATTGGCGGTGCCTCAATATCATCCTCGTCGACGTCTGCTGATGCAGAAGATAAGAAGGATACGACTGAGAAAGAAGTAGTACAAGTTGAGGAAGATAATGATTCAGATGAGGGTGCACCAGTTGCATTTGATATTAGTGGAGGCGGTGATGACGATGACGATAAAGTAGGGAAGAAGAAGAAAAGGAAGAAGAAGAAGACAAATACCTCCAAGAAGGATGAAGTGAAAACACGAAGGAGAATACAATCTCGTGAGTCTATACTTCCGTTTGCGCCTTCCTTTGAGCTTTCTTCTGTGTTGTTCTAAACCTCATACTCTATTGAACTTGCTACTTATTAATGAACACTTCAAAAACAAACAAAAGATATTCTATTGATAGGAGATCCTGGTACTGGCAAGAGTCAGTTTCTACGCTTTGCAGCTGCACTTTCACCTCGATCAGTTCTCACGACTGGTACTGGATCGTCTACAGCTGGGTTAACCTGTGCGGCTGTTCGTGATAGTGGGAATGAGTTCTCTCTCGAGGTATGTGCAACAACTGTTGTATGACATGTTTCCACACCCAAACATAAACGGATACCCCCTCACAACTCTCTTCAATTATACCATTAGGCTGGAGCACTTGCCTTGGCTGATCGTGGCGTGTGCTGTATAGATGAGTTTGGTTGCATGTCAAAGGAGGATAGAACTTCAATCCACGAGGCCATGGAGCAGCAGACAATATCCGTAGCCAAGGCTGGTATTATATGCAAGCTGAACGCAAGGGCAACAGTCGTGGCAGTGATGAATCCCAACGGTGGTATTTATGATGAGCAGCTTAGTTTGGAACAAAACTCACGTCTTGGGTCGGCACTTCTGTCTCGATTTGACTTGATCTTTGTGATGCTGGATCAAGCCGAGTGTGGTAGGGATTGCAACATTGCTCACTTCCTATTGCAACAATCCATTATTCCGGGATCAGGCTATGATAGACCTTTTGAGATGGATAATGCACTATTTAGTGATGATAACAGCAAAGGTCATTGGAGTATGGATAAACTCCGACAATACATTGCCACAATTCGTGAAAAGTTCCAGCCAACATTAACACCAGAGGCATCTGAGTTGTTGGAGAATCATTACGCCTTATGCAGACAGCAAAGGAATGGAGAATCGCTCATAACAGTTAGGTTCCTAGAGTCTCTTATACGTCTGTCACAGGCGCATGCGCGGTTAATGTATAGGGACAAGGTTCTACTAGATGATGCAGTTGCCGTCATCCTTTTAATGGAATGTACTCCCGCAACATCGAGTGGTGGGATGTTTGGCAGTGGATCTTATGATACTGGGATCTATGATGATGTCTTCCTTGCAAAGAACCCGATTGATAGCGAGTTCTTACCCTTTGATCAGGCAGATGATCAATTCGAAAAAGAGAAGCATTGTTTACTTCAACGATATCATCCAAATAACAACAATGTCGGTGGCGGATCTGGACAGCATCAATTCAACCATTATGATGAACCCTCTCAACCAAACTTTCGTCATACTTTTGAAACGAATCAACAAATGTTTGCACAACAAAACGATCTCCGAGATCAGTGGGGGCGTCAGCGGATGTCCCAAGCTGTATCTCCTCGTCAATTTTCACTTTCACAAAACAACAATTCGATACGGCATGCAATGGGTAACATGGGAGATCAATACACTCCTCAGCCGCCGCCACCATCAGGCAATAGTATGAATCAAAGCTTGGCATCAAGTGGTGGAGATAAGGCCATCTTCCCACCTCCTGATGTGACAAACAATAGCAATATTGCTGGACCTTTTGCTAATGGATTCAATCTTCCGACACCACAAGAAATTGAACCAGCACAGCAAAAGAGCTCTGGAAAGAAGCGTAAGAAGAAGCGTAGGACAGCCGATTGATGATTATGTGTACGAGTATAGTCATATATAACGATAATTTATAAGATTAAACACTATGTATCACTTTAACTAACTTCATATCTCCTTGCAATATATACCATCACACAAAATAGTAGGCAAGGACGGCATAGGACTTCCTGGGTGGCTAACACTTGAGACACTCTTTCTGTTCAAAAGGCAGGTACGGTGTGCCCATTTGTTACACGATGCCTTTCCACACTGACAGTACTTCACTAGCCCGTTTGTCTTTGGCTGTCGAAAGCACAACGAGCACTCTCCACTGGCTTGGTTCTTAGGCTTTCCCTTCACCTTAGTCATTCGGGTAGGAGTAAGAGCTTCTGTCGGTCGGATGAAAGACAGCTGCTTGGATGAAGAGTCAGGCATTTGACACACCGCTTTCAGTGGAATCTTTGAAACATGATCAGCAAGCTCTAGCTCATCAACATCTTCTGCTCCGAGTGAGTTGATTGCATCCAAGTCTGTATTCTTTAGAGTTTTGTCATCATTCGTTAAGACTTCAATACCCTCCATTCCTTCACCACAACTTTCTGTCCATTCGACCTTCTTATCAAAAGAAGTCTTCTTGTCATTCATCATCTCTGATTGAGTAGCAGCACGAAGAGACTCGTTCTCTTCTTTCAAAGATGATATCATAGACTTTGCCTCATGGAGCTCAGTTTCCATACATTTCGTTCTCTTCAGTCTATCACTCTCAACTTGTTTAATCTCATCCAAGGCTGTACGCATGGTATCAATCTCATTTTGCAATTCTAATCTAGACTTTAATTTCCCTTTCTCATGTCTTGTAGTTTGATCATTATCAGACTGTACCTTTTCGCGTTGTTGTCGCTCGGTCTTTAAGTCTCTTCTTAGCTTCTCTACCTCTGACTGTGAATGTTTCAACTTTGATTCAAGAATGGCATTTGATTGTACAGTGATTGATTTATCTCTTTGTAATGCTTCTATCTCTGCTTGAGATGTTTCCAATTTCTAATATCATATATGTTTATGAGTGAGCTGAAGAATCGGGAAACAACAACCATCACCACATTCACCATCACCACACCACAAACTTACCTGCCTTAAAGAAGCACACTCCTCCTCTTGCAATGTTAATTCAGCCCTAATATTCAATGATTTCCTTCTACTCTTGCGTCGTTGGTTATAGTTACTACTATTCTCAATACTCATTCTTTTATTACCTGACACGACATCCCAGGTACCAATCCCATCACAACTATTATGACTAACTACCAATCCTTCTGCTACAGTTTGTAATGCAGTGGTTACCAATGTCTTTACTTGTTTTCTTCTTCCAGTAGCAGTGTTGTTATTACTGTACCTACTTGTACTATTATTATTCTGTGCTACTTTTATTGGTTGAGAAGAAGAACCAAGAGAAGCAGTCCTTCTACTTTTTGTCGCGAGGTCTTCATATACTGACATGAATGTATCACTACTATGTCTACGATTTGTTCTCTTTTTAAACACATCATTCTCAAGACTATCATCATCGTGATGTAAAAGGTCCTCATTCGTTTGTGCAGCAAATGTATCATTTGCAATTTCCTTATCTAGTAGATTTGTTTTGTTGGACGTATTATTATTAACAACTGTTGTATTATTTCGTATAGCTGTTGACTTATCACATGTATCATTTATTGTCAAATTGTAGTGTTGCAATAATGGAGTTTGACAGTTATTACTGTCCTCTTTTGTTAAATTGCAATTTGTTATATCGTTCATATGATGTGAACTGATTTTAGATGATTGATCATTATTATACCCTCGCGTTTTAGCATTACCGTCATCGCTGCCACCGCCACTGCTGTCTGAATCTGAATCATCCATCAAGGAATCAGTAATTCGTAATTCTCTTCGTTCCTCTTCTTCATGTATTTGTTGTTTTTGTATAGTATTCGGTATTGCATACCTATCATCACTTCCGCTTGATAAAGTAACAGATATTTTCGGCATAGTATATTCGGTATGTCGCGTGAGAAGCTGCTATCTTGATTGTTATAACGACTCTTGGCAATATTCAATATATTGATAATACCAACTGTTATCTCCTTTAACACTGCCGCCGCACCACTGCTACGCCACTAGAGAGCTGCCACCTTCATTCACCTCTATCTACTTTGCAACTCAACTTCTTGCAAACTCGACCAACGGCCAGTATCCATCGGTATCCTTTTTTTCGAGCGAGGAGAAGCAATCAAGAGAAGAATCTACCAGTCGAGATCATCCCTAGCCTAGATTGATATACTCAAATGGCCAGATATTGCATGAAGTTTTGTAGTGGTTGTGGTGAGATGCTTCAGTGGAAACTGAAATGTCAAAATCAAGGAGAGTCGAGAGTAGTTAGTTCAAAAGTGCATATCATGTGTACACTTTTCCGAGTCTAGTTTGGAGTAGGGAAGAAGTACAAAGGGCAACTGCATACAAAGAGACGAACAATGTTAGAAGTAGATACTAGATTTCTCTCTCATTACCAAGTATTTATATTTATCTCTTCTCTCTATTGCTTTCCCTTAACAATAAAAAGACTATCTTAGTTTTGGACAAATGATTTATAACAAACAAACAGATATTAAACGTAAAAGTGTTTCAGGACAAAAGTTGATTAAGTCTCAGGGTAGATGATGATGATGTAGGTTGATATCCCCATCATTCAATGAATAGGGTTTATGACACCAGTGTGGAAATAGATTAAAAGAAGAAGCCCCGACGAATACCGCAAAACAGCAGATCATATAATATATCTGCACGGCACAGCCGATAAATAAGGGTCGGAAGTAGGTGAACAAAGCCAAAACTGATAGAATATCTACCCGAGCATGTTCCCAGATACAGTACAATTAAGTACAGAAACATGTGTGAAGACGGGATGTATTCATTTTGATGATCATTCACCATGAACTTCAACCCTTCACTTCTTTCTAAAAAATCTTGTGGAACGTCTTGGTTATTAGGACATTGGGATTTGAGTTTAGGATGGTTGGATGGATTTTGTACAAAAGGTATATTTAAGATATAACGTAGCTTGGGGACGGTAAGAACTTAATCAGTTCTTCCAACACGAAGATTTCTTCGTACGTCCTCTCCGTCGTAGGCTTTGTAGCCTGTCGGTCTACCATACTGTTGATAGTAGATAAGATAGATGTAAACATATGATGTGAGTAAAGAGATGATGTATTGCAAATCGAAAATACAGTTGATTACTTACTCCACCATGTCCCTTTCCAGATTTGCCCGATCCATGTCCACTCTTGCCAGATTTACCTGAGCCACTGCCAGATCCATACCCGTAACCACCGGATGATCCCTTGCCTGACTTAGAATCAGATCCCGATCCGTAACCACCATGGCCCTTGGCACTCTTTGAATCAGAACCTGATCCGTAACCACCATGTCCAAAGGCCTTGCCAGACTGTGTTTGAGATGATATTGGAAAAGATGTGAAACAAAAAGAAAAAGTTAGCATATGATATGTCATGTGTAAACAACAAACGATGATCACAAAAAACTCAATCAATCAACCCCAAAACAAGAACGATTACGCACCTTTCCACTGCCTGATCCTCCACTTCCGTAACCATGTCCACCAGATCCCTTACCAGACTTCCCTGAGCCTGATCCACTGCCGTATCCTCCGTGACCTCCCTTTGCTGACTTCGAATCACTAGATCCACCCCAGCCCTTTGCTGACTTAGAATCACTTGATCCATATCCGTGAGACCCTGACTTGCCCGACTTTCCGCTGCCCGAGCCACTTCCATAACCATGGGAACCACTCTTACCGCTCTTTCCTGAGCCTGATGATCCACTGCCGCCGTATCCGTATCCTATATTTAATTAGTTATTGAGATGGGTGTTGTTAGTTGATGGGGTGCACCATAACATACAAAACTAAAAACTCTAAAAGTACAACGCCACACAACAACAAACAAATACACAAAACTATATAAAACGTACCACTATCACGTCCACCCTTACTTCCTTTGCCACCCTTACCGCTCTTACCGCAGCCACTCTTGCCAGACTTGCCACTGCCATAGCAGTCTAATCGAGGCATACACATGTTAAATGGTGGCGCGGTTGTTGGGATTGGTACAACTGGTTGTGGTGGATTTGTTGGTGATGGTGGTGGTGGCTGTTTTTATTGTGTGTTTGTATATAGATGGGATGGAGTGTGGTATTAGTATGGGAGAGAGATAGGGGGGGTTAGTGTTATGTTATGAACAGTTGCAATAGATTGATGACATAGTGTTTTTTTTTTATTGCAACGGCCAATAATCGTATCGACTGACGACCGACTCGATCGTATATTGCCAGCCACGAGACTTGCCGGCCGCATATGCCATTGATATGATATGAAGCTCGGCCTATAGATCGAGACCTTGGTATATTCATGCACCGTATAGACTATTGTGGCCGTTGCAATAATATATACATCATGCACCAACTCTCTGATGATATGATATATATGATGCACCGCCGCCGCCACCGATCCAGCCGCCGCTGCTCAATTGCAATAATAAAACACACAACATCAACAATATAATATAAAACTTACTACAGGAGGTAGCTCGGTAGGGAAGGGAGTAATAGGAGCCGGAGTTCCAGGACGATCAACACCAGGTGTGGGTGCTAATGTTTTGTTTGTACCGGCTGAAACAAGCGCGGCTGATGCTACGATGGTAATTAATTTCATCATTATTGTGAGCTTGTTGTTTTAATATTATTAAGATTAATAAGGGTTGGGATTGTAGAGCCGAGAGACGATAGTAAGTAGTATCGATAGATGATGGATTGTATGATGATGTAAAATTATGAGTGTTGTGTGTGAGTGAGTATGGTGGCAATGCGCCATATTTCAAATTCACAACTAACGAAATGTAGGATACCGCAACCATTAAAACGGTCAATTTCGCAGAATTGAGATGGGTATCTGACCGTTTGGTGATTTATTCACAAATCAGATGAAACTTTCATGTAGAACTTTTTCAGACTGGTGGAACTTCCATCGCCCTTTTAAACGATCAACATTCCACCATGAAGTCTATCCTGTTGGTTTACTCCTGTTAGGTTTAGGTTTGTAGATACACGTGAATATAGTACATTGAGAGTTCTTATGTAGGATATCACCAAATGAATAAATTACTATGTATATCTTGCCTATCTTCTGAGAATATCTACTATCTAACTTGCCAAGCTAAATCTCTTCGATCAACGTATTGCAAAGGACCAACTACCCCCCTCATCATCAATGATGAAACTGAAATCTTATAGCTGATTAATTACTATCTTAGTAACCATGCACGATGGGTGTAGTTAAGTCTCAGAATACTGGCCGAAGGCCGTGCGGAGCATGCCCTGCCGCTGAACGACATCGGATGCTTACTGCTCCACTTTTCAATCCATATTGACTGCAGGTTTGCAAGTACTTACCTACACAACTTTCAATCTTTCCCGTGTGCCTATTTGGACCAATACGCCCACCTCGTGACAAAGGTATAACACAGGGTGTCCTGCATTTTCTTCCTAGATTCAGCTGGCCGGAGGTGACTCACGGGAATAACAAGGTTACCCCTCGTGATAAACCTGATATTATACAGCTCTATCCATGACGGAACATTTAGCGTCGATTCTAACTACCTGCATCGTCTGTATCCGGCCCATAACATATCAAACTAGCCGAGGCCAATCTAACACGTTGGGTTGTCACTGATTTCGGGCCTAACTACCCTATTTTGTTTTGATGATGATGCCGAAGAGCATCATGGCTGGTTGGTATTATTGGCCGGGGAAACGAGAAACCCCGATGCGAGAAGGCCTGTAGGACTCCGAGAAACTCGCGGTATGTTATTGTTTTATGAATAATTTGTAATTCCAATGATAAATACCATGGTTTGGTGGTCGGGGCTCTGTCACGGCGATGACTCTTTCACCGAAAGTCTGGTCCAATTCTTCTACTCATTCACATGACCCTGCCTCCTTTACCTCTACCATTGTGTAGTAGGCTGGCAGTGGGATATTTAATTTTGAATGGTGATGTGAATTATTGTAGTGGGATTCCAGTGCAGATCGGGTCACCCTTCCCGTCGATTGTATTTCTTGTTTTGATCTAGCTTTGTCGATCTTGTGCGGCTAATATCCGATGCTGTGATGGTTCTTCGGACTTGTTGAATTGGATTGTTACCATTACTATTTGTATTGGTTAGTTGACAGTTGTGGTGTTTGTTTGGGCGGTGCCGATTCCGTCAGGGGTTGGTGTAACTACCATCAAGGAGCCACGAGAGCGGCTTAAGCCGTGGGGAGCCGAGATAGGTTGGTGTTACTGTCCACCAATTGACACGCCGGACCTCGGGCAATTACGTCCCTCGGTACTAGGAGTACGGGTGGCATCAGTGATACTCACTGATGTGGCATTTGTTTGGGCGGTGCCGTCCGCTCGGATGGAGATTCGTATACCTCACGACATCAGTTTGACGCCGTATACTTGACGTAGAGGCCACTTCTGATACAATCCCAAGTATTATATCCTGATGGGTTGTGTGTGGTGATGCCGATACTATCTACCATTGTAGCATTTGGGTAGGGCGGTGCTAATCCGCTCGGATGGTAATAAGTACACCTCACGACTAGTGCCACTTCTGATACAATCTCACGCATTATATCCGTGTGGCTTGTGTGTGGTGATGCTGGTACCATCTACCAATTGTTGTGGGCGGTGCTGATTCCGCTCGGTTGTTACTGTCCAATTTGAACCAATATTGTTGACTTATTTGTGAGGTGCCCCTCCTCCCAAATTGTCTCTATTGTTGGTATTTGGTAACAATGCAGCATTTTGCACGGTGCCGTGCCGGCGGTGCTGTATCCGCCAAGTTTGGTGGTGGACTACTCTGTGTTTCACACTAATAATAGTCTGGACATCCGAATCGACTTCCTCCGGAGGGGTGGTATCAATTAAACCTTGGTTCAATTCTCATAACCTCAAGGAGGGGTGGTATCAATTAAACTTTGTTCAATTCTCATAACCTCAGGGGAGGTGATAACTGTGGAGTATTGTCCGGGACCATTTTGTGAGATCCAATGAGTTGTCGTAGCTGACCACCGTGGTTGACATTCCGGTATTATTTAACCAATTTAACCAACTAAACTAAACTTAATCCGCTGTATTACTTGCTATATTACCCGACGATTTATTATTAATATCAGTAGCCATTTGTCTCATCAAATTGATTTCTACCTCTCACGAGTATATGCGATTCATGAATCATGCCACAGGCCGACCTCAAGATCGGTATTACAGCATAAAATTGCCCTGCTCATGATTGGATGATGAACATGCCTACTATTGTGAATGTATTAATGTTTGTATAAGACGCATGGGGATATCGATGACGTGGATGTTATGGGATTTCATGTGTTTGTTGCTGGTTGTTGTTATGGTGACGGGATGTTGCAACCAATTAATTTATACTGCGGATCATGCCGCTATCTGAGGAGTTGTGCCATCACGTTATCCGGTGTAAGTTGGATTACGCGGGGTATGATGAACATGGTTGAACATATACCAAGACGACATTCAACTCTCATAAGTGATATTTTTGTTTATTTATCACCCGCATCACTTTATGGTGGAAGGAGAGGGAGTAATACCCGACTATCCTTCTTATGATGTTAAGAACATCGTTGATGGGTGATTGTTTGGCTACGTCTGTTGGTAATAGGGCCATACTGTAGAGATTATTTATTGCAATAGTTGGTGGTGGCAAGCCACGCAACTTTTTTAAATTTCTCTGGTGATATGGCGCCGATGAACGCCGTTCTTGTTGCTGATGAACAATACGGGGTGTGATAGTGAGACGTAAGAGGCTGCCGCTTTATTTTAGTATGGTATAGGGCCGTCGTGCCGTAGGGCAGAGCGGCCACCATGATTGGTGACTAGACCACGAGCCTCCACGCGGAAAAGCAAATTTTGCCAAGGTAATGAAATCTCTTCGAATCCACTCTTTTGTCTCTTCTTCCAAGTAGTTCAGCTTTTCACGTTCTCGGTGAACTTCGTCTTCTACTATTTTGAATCGATTATCGTTTCTAAGTCGCTTGAGAAATGCCTCTATTTCAGAGTTGCCATCAGCATCGACCAACATGAATCGTTCACCACAAAGATGTAATAGTAATGCTCTAAAATTTTTGTGAAGCTTGGCTTCTTGCTCAAACACTAAAGGAAAACCCTTGACTGCAGCAAACTCACCGCGACCTCGTACCATGGCCCAGAAATTAGCTCGAGGACGCTTCATGGGATCGTTCTCACGAGACGCCCCGACTTTAAAAGCTAAGAGAAACCTGATGAATTGTCTTCCCTCACCCTCTGACAATTCACGATAGATCTTCCATAACTCCTTCAGCTCTTCTTCAGTGAATAACTGACGGAAGAAGTAGATCCAACCAGGACCGTCTCCACCTGCTGCTTCGACTAATCCAACATTCACAGTACCGTTACCACTCTGACCATCAGGGTTGCCTGATAATGTGCCTCGGCAAATGACTTTACCACCAGTTCGGTTAAGAATGTGATTAATAGTCTCCAACGAAAGGACCTCACGTGAATGCCATTCTCCAGACTTACGCAACTCTAACTTGATGAAGTGAATCCATTGTTCAACCATGCGAGAAGTACACAAACCAAATGGAATGCCAATTGCTATCCAACGAAGCTTGGCACCGGCTAAATACGTCAACAACTTTTGCATCTTCTTCTCCAAATGCAAGATGAGATCCTCACTGGATTCCCCTATCTTGACAGCCATAACATCCTCATACACGTCCTTACATGTTTCTTTCAGCATTTCCAATACCTCAGGTGGTGCATCAATCCAAACGAAGTAAACTTTGAATTTCACATAACGGACAAAATTGGAGGATACCGCAACCATTAAAACGGTCGATTTCGTATAAATTAAGATATGTGTCTTAACCATTTTGGTGGTATTCTACATAGGAACCAGTGAAAGGATACCGAAAACATTCAGAGATACGAAGTATTATGTCCGATTTCTCGCTCCAAATGATGAAGCGACTTTCGTACCTTCCCATTGGTATCATCATGAGGCTCCAGAGCCTCCAATCATGCTGGTGAAACAAGTCATGAGCTAAGCTATGTATCATCTGCAAATCAAGCTGCATACAATGATACTTATCACCCATCAAACAAGATGATATTCTTGTTCAGAATAAATTGTTTACACTGCAAAGTGTCTTGAGCCAAAGATAGTACAAAGATCCTGGACGCTGGTTCAGTGTGATATGCTGCAGAGGCTCAACTCAAAGAAGAGTATGATGTCTGAATTGCAATTAGGTTGTCAACTGGTACTAGTTGTAGTAAGTAAAATACATGATAACTTGTGAACACTGTAAACTTTAGCAGACAAAGATTCTCGAATTCTAAGAATTGTCACAGTTGGTGGTGCAAATTCGTCAGGACAAGCATTATTGCCAAAGAAAATATGGCAACACACTTTGCCAATTGCTCTTGAAAAATGTGTAGCTTTGTCTCCACACCAGCCAAGTAGACAGGTCCCATGAGGTTGCTGACAAATGTAACGCACGTAGTGTCCTAACAATCTGGGGGAAAAAACTGCCTAAGTACATTGAGCTGTAAAGTATGGTGGAGGGACTTACAATCATGCTGGGAGTGTTCATCAACTTGTTATGCACCTATACAATGCCAAACAACCACTATTGTAGCACCTACATGATGGCATATCACCACTTGAATGCCAAATA
>Ga0214478_100246_pt1 | contig 31832 bp, 27 predicted proteins | sample M1_20Mar14CPVII9_2_FD_178001 | JGI IMG/M metagenome (GOLD analysis project Ga0214478, IMG submission 178001) | Marine eukaryotic communities from Monterey Bay, California, United States - M1_20Mar14CPVII9sort6BwellD7 | ecosystem: Environmental > Aquatic > Marine > Unclassified | place: USA... | reverse complement strand
AGGGAGTAGGTGGCCAAGCGGAGGATGAGCTACTTGTTTGGGAGACTGATAGATGAACTCTTGCATCCGATATGATCAGTGGAAGGGAGAAGATAGATAACATTCTATTTTAACTATTGCAATCTACTAAGAACATACGATACCCTGATGTTAAATACTAAATTCATTTATAGATTAGAAGATGAAGAGCGAGTTCGTCAGTGAAGTAGTGTACCTTAGGTTTCATTGGAGCGGAGGGATGTAGGATACCGATTGCATATCATTCTCATATGAACAATCTAATGCTATTTACAGCTTCTGAAGCTAGACAGCAAGAATATCTTAAGATAGTTGCAGATATAACATTCATTAATAAGCAGGTTTGATGCTCTTTCAATTGGTGATAATCCTTGACGTGAGACGTGAACTAGGATACCCCTAACAGAGTTTCTTTTACATGAAAATCGTTCATTTCGTCTGTATATGTTGCGATTGTTGTCAGTTATTGTTGAATTGTTAGTTGCCTGCTCTTGTGACTTGTGTTGCTGTGTATATTGCTGGAAGAACTGTAGGATTGGTAAGAAATACGTATTGTTGATCGATTATACTACTTGCCCTTTGGTACCTCGTCTTGAAAAGTAATTGTAGATCAGTAGTTGACTGTCGATAAAATCAAAATACACAAAGTTTGGATGCACTGGACCTACAGTAATATACCTCAGACAAATCAACAAGTAATAACATGAGTTTAATAGATAATGCAAAACATACCGAACTGACACAAAAACTATCACAATATACCCGCGGTTCAGACCGACGGCAGGTATTACGTACATTAAAAGATCCTCAATTATTACAACGGATGCATGAATTAAAGTCTGTATGGGTAGAGGATATAGCCGCTGCCGAACGAGAGGCAGCTGGGGAACGTGCATCCTTAAATGGTGTGAAATTTCTACAAGTTAAGAACGATAATACAGATGATGAAACAAGAGATGATAATAAACAGACTAATAAAACAGTGGATAGTTATTTCTTACAAACATTGCGTGAGATCTGCGGCCATATGAGTGATATGGACGGAGTTCGTGCCGATCCCATGGCGTTATATGGTGGATTACTATTACGATTATCACGCTCGGTATCTGAAAGAGATGCATTAGAAATTGTAACTCAATGGACATGCGGTAAGGGTGAATTAGTTCTTTTACCATTGAAAAAACGTCATCACGGAAATGGAACTGATAAAGGAAGTAAATTACCAGTACCTATTGATGTTGAATTGTTTGTAGAGTCTGGAAATGTTCACTCCAAGGTTACCATGAGACATGAACTAGGATTATTTAAACGATCTGATTTAGAATCCAATGGATTATCAGCTGAGCTTAGTCCATGGAGTGCATCAATCCTCGCCCAGCAGAATGAATCAATGAAGGCATTAGCCGTAAAACAGTTGGCTCAAATACAGTATGAGATACTAGAATCACCATCCTTTGCTAATTTAAAGCCGTGGGTTTATGTAGATGGAGATGTTGTTGAGAGGATTAACTTTGGTACTGGTAGTAGTGTTAGAATGCTGCATTTGAGTTTACCAGAAGATAAGAATAGTGGTTACATCAAGAAGTAAAGAGAGTTTGTTTTGCAGTGGAGTTGTGTTATGGGGGGTTGTAAAGTTTATGTTTTGGGGTGTCTTAAGCCCTGTATGGTGTGAGATAGAAACATGATGTATAGGTATAAATGTAAGATCAGCTTATGAGATAGTGGTTTCTTGACACTAGCTAGAAGTAAAGAGTGGCAAGATGTTCGAGTCTATAATAGAACATCTACACTATCATCTCATGTGTTCAAAACTCTACGTGTACCTGTGTCCAGAGCTCTACATGTACTTACTTCCAATAGCAACCCATTTAACATTATAGCATCTTGTTGTGCACTTATTGCAGCAGTGGGGCGGTGAACAAGAAGTATAGGACTTTAAACTGCTTCATGATAAGTCGTTTCATCAGAAGACTTGCTATCAATTCGTCCAAATCCACTGGCTAATATCATTGCTGCAGATAGATCAGATTCAGAATGTGACACAACACGTCTTCGTTTATTATCTTGAGATGAACCCTGACTCTGTAATTTACTCTGAGCAACAACGTATCTCTTCTTGGGGATCATACACAACTCCTTATTGTGCCGTGATACATCTTGTTGAAGATCATGGGATGTTAGCTTTCCATTGCAAATAGTAGGTGGCGATGGAAGAGGTGGCATTTGTTCAGTAGGACTTGTTGTCGTATCAGCTGTACCATTAGCGTCACGACGTGAGCTACTAGTAGTATCATGTTTCTTACTTGACTGTTTGGGACGTTTGGATGTGGAACGACGACGAGACTTGGCTTTCTTCTTGAGCGAGGTCGTCTCATTTTCAGTCTTCTTCTTACCAACTAGTTCGGGATGTAAACGCTTCCAAACACGATCAAAGAAGATCTTTTGAGATCCAAATGGCGTGGTTTGCTATCAAGTAGTAGAAGAAGGAGAGGATGTTTTTAGTATGACACACGAACAAACAATAGAACACTACTGCAATACTATCAACCATGTATAAACGTACCTTTTCATTCTTGTGTTGCTTGTAAAGCATGGTTACAGTCTCAGCCATGTCTCTTGGAGCTTTAGTGCACTTGATGAGATGATTTCGAAGTACATGGATACTCTTTGATACATCACTAAAAGTCTTGAGGGTTAGTGGGAAGAATCTACCACTGCCATTGCCACCCACACAATGCTTACATGCCATGCCAGCAAACCCAACCGTGTGACACTTACGCTTACCAAGTCGGTCTGCCTCAGTAAACACACAGGTTGTCATTTGCTCCATGACAAAGTAGGAGTACTCGGTGGCAAATATCTTGTCACTAGGCTCTACTAAGCGAACAAGAGGTAGAGCTATTTGTTGTTCAGCAGCAGCTAATGTTGATGCATCTTGAGGACTACCAGCCTGTGGAGCAACAATCGTCTCGTCAACATGATTTGACTGCTTAAAGAAAACACCTTTTGAGGTATCTACCAGGCCCAACTTCCTTGCCGCTGATACCCAATACTCCTTTGTGGAAGCACTCCTTGCTGTGAGACCCTTGAGCCTTTGGTATTGACAGAACGTTTCCCTAGACACTGATGGACAGACTGGAAAGTGACGTTGCTGGATGATCATGGTTGCATTGTAGATACCACTGATGGATGTTGGGAAGTAAGTGGAGCCCTTGAGTTTGTATTGCGAGTTCTTGCAGTGCAAGCAACCGATACCAATCTGACCTAGTGTTAACGCCTTCTTCCGTCCCTTTCTTGGTGCTGTTGAAATAGAGAGAGATGCAAGTTGAGTTAGCCATGCTTCAAATTGATATTCACAAGATAGACATCCATGTTTCAACTACTACTTACTATCGACATCATCATCTGTTGCGCCAAAGATGAAGACACAGTGCTTCCTAACAAAGCAGTGTAGATCAGTCAAGTGTTGTTGGTCTTCGGGTAACCACAGTAGATTTGGATGTCCATCCTCATCTCTTGATCCGATTGAGTTTTTGGTGACTGCTGGTTCATCATCGTGACTTGCCTCAAGAGCAGGAGGCGGTAAAGCTGGAGGCAAGGATGGAGGAAGATAAGGAGGAGGAACTTTACTACCATCGATACCACTATCTGGCGGATGAAAGGCATGTTCAGTTGTTTGATACGGATAAGAAGAGGGTGCTTGATGGTGGTTCATGTTTGGATATAAGGCGTTGCGGGTATGGCTTGGTTCATGTGACGAAGAAGTGGCATCGTTTCTCATCCTGCCTTGATGATGGTAGCCATACTCATTTAGAGGAGGTGGTGGAGGGCCATACGATACCTGAGGGTTGTTCATAAAGCCACCAATCATGGAGCCTCCATTGTTGTATTCGATGTGAAGTCTAGTAGGTTGATTAACGACGTGCCCGTGAACCATCCGGTGATCCTCGTGATATTGTAACCGTGGAGCAGCCTCCTGATTATGTGTAGGAGGGTGATGCATAACATGAGAATACATTGGAGGGTTATCTGATGGCATAGACATGTTTGTTGTTTGACTAGTAGACTTGGGTGGATGATGATGATGTGATATTACTGTCTCTTTTCTTCGAAACTCAGTTGTATAAGTAGTGAATGTTCAGCCGATGCTGATAGATTATGGTCAGTCACTATCCAATGAGAATATTGACTGGGTTGTAATTGTAATGATGCTCTCTCTTCCCCTTGATAGCAACTGGCGAATTATGGGGACGTTTACCCAGTAATTGTTGACGGGGCCACTCATGCTTGTTCAGTCGCTCATCTACTCAAATAAGTTGGACTGATATTTCGTTCAATTCAAATGTGAGCTTTACACAGACATTGTTGATTGAGGCTTCACAAGATTACTTGGTATCCATTTAGTAGTCATTGATACACATGTAGATGATGACAGCAGTGAATCAATATCGACTTGCATGATTCCATGAGTAATATTATCTACTTGTAGGTATATGCCTGATACACCCATGATTGACCAAAAGCTGTCTTGTACACTCATGATTCATTGTATATATTTCCCCAACGACCTTTAACTTGCTCCCTACACCAATTAACAAACTCTCAAGATCACTTCATTGCCCTCTCATATGAGCTCTTCATTACCTCTAAAAACCATGGATGCCAACTACATTCTGATACAATCTTCAATAATGTCGGATAGGCACTGTCATCTACTCCGTGTAATTGAATAGCATTGTAAAATTGTGGCATGATGCAAATATCAGCAAGGGTTGGACTATCTGTACCGAGTGCAAATGATCCACTACTACTTGTTGTATTGTCACCTGATGAAGAATGGTAAGGTGCTAGCATTGATTCAAGTGTAATACATATACCATTTTCAATAGACTTGGTTGATAATGTCTTTTTCTCTACCTCTCCAGTCTCGGTATCAATGATATCCACAACAGCGTAGTTTTGCAAGGGTTGTTTCTTCAAATCAATCACTTCAACTACTTCTTTAACCTTGGCACGTATCACTGGATCCAAAGGTAATAACTGTCCACCTTGATTTGGAAATGCAAATTCTAAAAACTCAATAATTGCAAGTGATTGTGTAATTTGAACTACTTTGTTTTGCTGCTCTGTATCTACAAACTCTAATATTGGACCAATACGATTTATCTCTAGTGAGTCGACGCTTAATGCTTCATATGGTACTTCTTTAGCTGATAGAGCTATTCGTACCCTCCATGTACTTGATGATAATCCATATCCATAGAGCTTGAAGTTTGTATATCTTTGCTGTGTTGTTGTCATCGTGTTGCTTTGTGGTGGTTACACTAATGCAAGTTTTATCTTTAATATATATTTTACAATACCAAAACTACTGCAGCTTGTTGTCGCTGATATATATCTTTGTCAGAGATGTAGCAAACAAGAGTAATAAATGATTGTAGGATGTCAATCCAATTTTTGTTGAAAGCTAGTTGCAATCTGATTGCAGTGTTTTTTTTAATATATATCTCGGCTCACAGTGAACAATGATCAAAAGGATTAATGTAACGATATATCTAATGGTGAAATAAGCGCGGAATTATTGAACTGGAGGCACAACTAATGACTAAAAGCACATAATCAATGATCGATCTCAGGGCCGCCGGGGGAGAAGGGCGGAGGATACCAAAATGGATACCTACCCCGGCCCTCTAATGCTAGCTGTGCATAGGAATACTCTTGGCCAATTATTGTTATATGTAGATTGTTTGGTATTATATAATATATCATTGGTATTTATATCATAAGAATTGGATTGAGTTTTAATGCCCTTTAGTTCGGTGGTAGTACATAGACATAGAAAACAATAATGATGAGCACGTCAGATAAAATTTGCAATGACAGTGCATCAAAATCAAATGATGTTGGTGTATGTGAGGTAGTAGGTACTCAAAATATGAGTACAACCGATGATGTTAATAAGAATGAGGTATTGTTGGATATATGTGCCAATTGTGGCAAGGGATGTAGTAGTGAGATGAACATATGCAACAGATGTAAGATGGTGAAGTATTGCAATGCCACATGTAAAAAGAAACATCGATCAAAGCATAAGAAGAAGTGTGATAGGCGTGTTGCCGAATTACATGATGAGGCATTGTTCAAACAGCCACCACCACATTATAAAGATTGTCCAATTTGTTTCCAAAGAATGCCAACACTTGATTCAGGAAGTAAATACAAGTCTTGCTGTGGAAAAGTTATATGCAGTGGATGCATTCATGCGGTTAGAATTAGAGATGGTGGTGTTGGTCTGTGTCCTTTTTGTAGAACTCCCATACCTGATTCTGATGAGGACGTAATACAAAGGTTGAATAAAAGAATGGAGGCTGGTGATGCAGAGGCATTCAGCTGTATGGGGTTTTACTATGCTAATGGAATAAGGGGTTTGCCACAAGATCATAGCAAGGCAATAGAATTGTATTATAAAGCAGGAGAACTCTGTCATGCCGCAGCATATTGTAGTATTGGTCAATCATACAAATTTGGTAGGGGTGTGAGAATTGATGATAAGAAGGCGAAACATTTCTATGAAGTGGCAGCCATGCAAGGAGATGCAATGGCAAGGAATAATCTTGGATGTATGGAAGAGGAGGCAGGCAATCTAGAACGTGCAAAAAAGCACTGGATGATAGCACTACGGGATGGATACGCCATCTCTTTGGAAGCAATTCAAAAACTCCATTCAATTGGAGGAGCAACGAAAGAAGAATATACACAAGCTTTACGATCATATCAAGAATACTTTGGTGAGATTAAGAGCAGTCAAAGGGATGAAGCTGCCGCGGCCCATGAAGAATACAAATATTATTGATCATAGTCTATCAACACACCGACAAAAGAGAAGCAGCCGTCAAGAATGTTTCATATAAAAACAGAAAAAACTCAAACAAAAATCACGTTAAAATTTTCAAAACTCAAAACTCATCTTTACATGCTAAACTACTTTGAGCTTGTACATAACCGAAGTACTACAGTGTGACTAACATCATACACTAACAAATCTGAAAAATGAAGGTCTTCCAATCGTCGAATTATAGATGCGGAGACATCCTATCCGATGCAGTTTTGCACGCTGATTCCGAATATGGTACTATCAGGCGGTGTTGGTCAATAGGTAAAAAGTTATTCAGTATAAATTGATTCACTAAGTAGAAGTGCATAGTAAAATATGGCCATTTTTCAAAAGTGTATCTACACCTAGCCGTTCGGCATGTGAACTACAAATATGTAGTAGAGGAGCCTTGTACAATTTTAGGCCGTTATTCCATGTAGTTTTATTGCAATGGCCGATCATTCGACATTTTTTTGTATGAGGGCCACTGTATAAACTCTCATAAAAAGGATGCTGGAGTGTGAGCTTTTTTTTGAGTGGAAAGGTATCCTAAAAATGTCTTTTAAATTGAGCAAGGTAAGTAAGAAATAAAAAATAGAATAAGTACCTATCTATCTTAAAAATACCGGTATCTTCGGCAGACCTCAACTGGTCCTTCACATCAATTTTTTTTTGGCTGGCTCGGCAAGCCTCTGATAGATCTCTATTGATTGCTGCAATCAACAAACCTTCATTGATATGAAATAGTATCATATTAGAGCGCTTAACTATCTATAGTTATTACAGTGACTGCGGAGTTACGATGATGTCAGATGATAGATGATAACATAGGTCATTGAAATGTCTAAATCGCTTTCAGATGATGAAGATGATAGATCATCATTTTCAGACAATGAAGCTACTAATAATGGCACATATTCTTCTGATAATGCACCATATAAAGATGAAGATGATGAAGATATCATGAATAAATGCAGAGAACAACTCCGTAGTTTGAAAAGTGGTGTTACATCGACTAATAATAGCACAACATCGAACGACAGTTCTGTAGGAAGACTTAAGGACTATGGTACCAGATGTGCGGTTGGTGATAGAAAACCAATCACGCCACCCGAGGCATTTCAAGGACTAACCAACGAGGAATACGAACTATTATGGCAAAGAGATAACGAATGGACACCACACCTTCCAAATCAAGACAGGATTACATTCTACTCTTGTTCCTTTGTTAATAAAACATGTGAGGTTGAATGGAAGAAAGAAGGATTTATTGAAACTGTTCAATTTAGAGTGATAGCTGAGCAAAAACGAAGGAGGAAACAGAGTACTCAATTTGATGCCCAACCAAAGGTGCCTCTGATTAAGAATAAGAAGAAGCTAAAGAAGTCTTCTGTCAGTTCTGATAGTGTGATATCCAAGAAGCGCTCTCGAATGGATAGGAAACCGCCATCGAAAAGAACAGCCACATCCACTACCAGAGCAACAGGGCAAATATCAACTGGATGCAATACAGCGGCGGCGGCGGCGGCGGCACCACACTATATTACCACTACACTGAATGCAACACGTGAGGATATACTTGCCTCTTTACCACAAGGCATGGTGGATAGATTTCACGACTGCTGCTTTGCTCTTTATGGAGGCGGGGGTATACATAGACCAGTACTAATCCTATCTCCCTTTGATGTAACTGGGGATTGTGAGATTGTTAAACAATGGGTGAACAGGTATCAGCAGTATCTAAAGGCTGGTCAGATGCCGTACTTGGTGTATTGGTAAGAAGATAGTGTTGTATGTCAGTTCTGCTTGTTCCAAGATATCTCTCTTCTGATACAACATATCACATTCAAATCACTCAGGTATGAGCAAGGATGGTCCAAGGCTAAAGGCTTTAAAGCATTCAGTTTGATATCAGAGAAGCACATCTTCTCGGTTGAACTGGCAATTGAAAAGGGATGGGATAAACCTTATACTGAAAAGATTGAGGACCCTGTGAAATATGGTCTGTTGACACCCGGGGAAGACGATATCAGGAGGGGGATAGTTCAACTGAAAGATGACATTAAACGACCAAAGGCTGAAAGAGGAGGGTGAGATATATGATATGTATGTGTTGCAATCTTTTCTTTTCATCACGTACATTTCTCACATTTAAGTTACTTCTATAGACCAATGTTCTTCCCACATTTGGTTGAGAATGAAGAAAAGGAATACAATAAGAGAATGAAGGATCTCGAACAAAAGTATGACAATTACACACAGACAGAGAAACATATTAAATGTACAAGTTACCAGTTTAGTGATAGAATTGAAGGTTCACAAATGGATTCATTAGAGTTATGTGCTGGATCAGAACACCTTAGCAGTGCACTTTCAGCCGTTGGCTTTACAACCACCACACTTGATAATGATCTGAAGAATCGACAGGCTACTAGTCAACTCAGTCTTGATCAACTTGAAGAGATGATAGTTAATCAACACACTTTGCCTCCGTACCTAGACAAACGCTTCTCTGTCATTTGGGCAGGTCCAGGTAAGTCCGCGTTTGTATTGTCTTATCGTGTGAATGCTTGTGTTCGATATAAAGTCTCGACGAGTTGACTGCCATATTTGACTTAGTTTATCTTTGATTGCCCTTGCAAATCATATATGTTCCTAACAAATGTTACTATCTCCTCCTTTTCATCTTCATAAACCGCTAAACGCGCATCTTCCAGAATGTAGAACTTGGAGTAGAGCTGGTAGTGGCAGTTACAGAAACAAGCATTTCATTGACGGCTTCATAAACAGAGCTTACGAGAAGGATGCATGTCAAGCTAGACGAGATATTGAATCACTCGTCAACATTCTATCCTATTACAAGACATCCAACAAACATTTAATCATGGTCATCGAGAATCCCGAGGGTTATCTCAAGCATCATCCGGTATCTACTCTGTTCTCTACCGTGTTGGGTTTGACAGAAGTTACAATATCATACTGTCGTTGGAGTACAGAAACAGATAAGTGGCCCGAGAAACACACAAACCTGTGGACTAATTCAAGCCTTCTCATCTCTTCCTTTGGTGGTGATAGGTACAAGTGCAAGAGCGACTCAATCTGCTTATCCAAAGGACTGGAGGGAAGACACACAGTTCAGGTACAAGACCTTAAAGACAAGTGTAGTGCCTATCCACCTAGAATGTGCCAATTCATTGCCGGTCTGCTCCGTAAGTGATATGTAAATCCTATTTCCTATTTCAATGTGTGAAATATCATGTGTCTCTTTCTAATCACATACTTATTTTAGACTCGGAAATGGCGCTAAAGGGTACCGTATGTATCCCAACATTACATCCACCGTCAGTGATATCACTAAAGAAACCACCATCGGCATCTGCCAAGGGTAGTTCTTCAAGGACAAGGAAAAGCACTTCGTCTCTACTAACAGAAGATAGCGAACTTGAACCATTTTCATCTTCTACTTCTGATAACAGAAAGGGAAGATCATCGACGTATCAGTTAAGATAGACATGTGATATTGCTAATATAAATCTAATTGTTTGGCTATGAAGTATTGTTTGTCAGCCTACTGGTTTGTTGGCTAGTGAAGTCCTCTTGATCTTCCGCTCTCGATCTACGTCTATTCTGACAATCCCCAAACAACATCCCCCCCCCCCCACAAAATAAGCTTTTCCCATTTATTGAAGACTCCCAATCATATTAGCATGTACTTATATGATTATCATAACAATAAGATTTAGATTTTTAACAGCTCTTTTCAACTATAGCAGTCTGGCGCAGGTTATAAGATTATAAGAGTCTGGCGGCAGTATAGATACTAAAAAACAATAAAGATGATCACATCCAACAAAATTTGCAATGACGGTGCATCAAAATCAAAGTCAAGTAATGATGGTGTATGTGAGGTGAATAATATGTTACATAATATGAGTGCTACCGATGATAATAAAGATAATGAGGCGTTGTTGGATGTATGTGCTAACTGTGGCAAGGAGGGTAATACTAGTGATATGAACACATGCAACAAATGTAAGATGGTTAAGTATTGCAATGCCGTATGTAAAAAGAAACATCGATCAAAGCATAAGAAAAAGTGTGATAGACGTGTAGCTGAGTTACATGATGAGGCACTATTTAAACAGCCACCATTACTACATGAAGATTGCCCAATCTGTTTCTTACGAATGCCTTCTTTACCAACAGGAAGTAAATACAAATCATGTTGTGGAAAGCAGATATGCAGTGGATGTAGTCATGCACCTGTTTATGATAACAAAGGCAATAAAGTTACTGAGGAATTGTGTGCATTTTGTAGAATTCCAGTACCTCTATCAGATGAGGAGGTTGTTGAGAGGATAAAGAAAAGAGTAGAGCTTGGTGATGCAATGGCAATCTACACCTTGGGAGGTTATTATGCTCATGGGGTTATGGGGTTTAATCAAAATTATACCAAGGCATTAAAACTATGGCATAAGGCAGGAGAACTAGGATACGCTCCAGCTTATAACAATATTGCCACCACATATCATATCGGAAGAGGTGTAGAAGTGGATAAAAAGAAGGCAAAACATTACTACGAGCAAGCAGCTATGAAAGGGCAAGTAATAGCAAGGAATAATCTTGGGTGTATGGAGGAGATGGCGTAGGGAACATAGAACGTGCAAAAAAGCACTGGATGATAGCACTACGGGATGGATACGCCGACTCTTTGGAAACAATTCAAAAACTCCATTCAATTGGAGGATCAACGAAAGAAGAGTACACACAAGCCTTACGATCGTATCAAGCGTACTTGGGTGAGATTAAGAGTAGTCAGAGGGATGAAGCTGCAGCTGCCCATGACGAATACAAATATTATTGATCATATTCCATAATATCAACAACCAACACGAAAAGCGGCCGACAAGAACTTTAATTAAAATAAGTTTAGATAATATCTCTGTCCATGGGACTCTGTCATACTCTAGTCAGTAAGCGACATAGGCTCACTAATACTACCCAATTCTCTAGCTTTAGAAGTAATGACCTCACTACAGTGAGAACACAAGACCAATCCAACCTCACCAAATAGCAAAGGCATTCACTTCCATCACTCTTTCGTCGCCGGCCGGCCCGGCCCTACTATAAGGATACCACGAATAGTGCGTCTAAACGGGTAAATAAAAATTTGAACAGGAGTCTGCGTTTGCTTGCAATTATTAGTCTCGTCTGAACGGCTAGTACAAAGCACAAAGCAATGTCCAATCTATCATTGCCAAGTTCATACATACCACGATACATTATATTTACCTAGCTTTATCGTGGCGGTGGAGAATATTTGTATATAAAGTATATAATATAAAATTGCAAATAATAAAAAAAGTATCATGAGTGAAATGTTCGATGTCGATTGTCCTCGTACACCCGATGAGGATAATAAAGATGGAGCACCTACGTCGGCTGCTAAAAAGAATAATAATAATAATGCTAAGCCACCAATAGTGCGTCGTAATCCATCTGCTGCCAAAGTCTCTTCTCGTCCTGCAAATAATGATGCCGAAGAAGAAGGTATAGAAGTATCTTTGACAACATCCTCCACAACAAACCAATATACACCGCGGTCAAATAAGTCGAAACAGTTATTCTCACCCCGTCCTCGTGGCGGTAAAGGATCATCTAGTAGTACTCGTCGAGGTAATAGTCAGAGATACAAGTCGAGTAATAAGGTGGGATTAGAACCAGAAGAGTTCATTATTAGCAAACCCAAAGCTACTGCATTGCCTCCTCGTCATTCTGCAGTGGCGCCTCGTACTCCTAATGCACCACACACACCCGGTAATAGTCGAGGACATAAGGTAATACAACCAAACAGTAGTGATGGGGCATCAGTTAATATGTCCCAACTTAATCTTACCCAACAGCAAGATACCCTTAATAATGCACATCATATGAACAATAGGCCACGAACACATCATTCCACTGAAGCATTCGGCCCTCACACTTCCAATAATGATAGCGAAGAAGAAGAAGATATAGTAGGTGCCGGCATCGGTGGGTCTAATCCATTCGATGGAGACACAATTGACGGCGGTGGACGATACATTGGGCCACCTCTCAAGAAGAAGAAGCCTACAACATTGAATTCTAGGAGTAACTCGAGAGGGTATTGGACTGAGGAAATTATTGATGAGGAGGATGATAAGGGTTGTTCTGTCTCATTTGTTCGTATACTTCTGTGTGACCTTGTAATGTCGATTCAACTCTCACATCTCATCTTCAACTTCTCTCACACCACTTTCAGGAGCTGCAATGGATCAATATTATGGATTGAATGCCGCTACTAGAAATGAATTGTATGGTCCTCCTCCTTCGGATGTGGAACAAGGAGGACATCAGTCTATCATGAACCCACGTACACCTGGGAGTAATCCACGTACACCTGGTAATCACATGGTAAATCAAGCAACGACAACACCAGGCGCCGCGGGTGTTATTGATGATTATTCATTTAGTAATGTCAATCTCTCGTCACCTACTGGTGTTGGATCACCTGGTGTAGTCTCACCGGGAGGACAGCAGCCTCAAAGTGGATCTGCCAATACATTCCTAAGCAGTGTCTTTCAAGTCTTTGCTGCTTCCGATAAGAATTCAGGATATGCTCCGCCACAATACCTCAATCCACATGATAACTCACAGTTCAATCCCAATGGTATCAACAAGAAACGAGGGTTCTTATCGAAATTAACACCACCACAAAAGATGGGATTAGGTGTCTTATGGATGGTAGTAGTATGTACCATCTTTGGTGTTACCATTGGTCAACTTAAGAAGGCTAATCAGGCTAATATACCATTGCCAAACGGTGGTGGCAGTGGAGCAAGTCAAGCCAATGGAATGGACGGTATACAGCTGGCACCACCTGTCAAAGACTTTCCTACCTTTAGTCCAACATGGGAAGAAACACCCGCACCGACACCTTCTCCATCTGATTCACCAACTTTGACACCAACTACCGAAGAGCCAACATTGAACCCTATCACACCATCACCAATTGCAGGATATCATGGTATACATGGCAAAGCTAATGATGGCACGATCCACCCAACTCGTAGTCCAATCACATCAGCACCAAGTAATGCTCCCACTACATCCAGTCCATCTAATTCTCCATCATCAACCCCAACAGTTGATGTAGAAGCAGCCAAACGAGCATGGTGTGCCGAGCCAGATGCCACTGGTGAATACCTCAATCATAATGATGTACTCAAAACATGTGAATGGTTGAATATCAAACCAGGCTTAACTGATCGTAAGGATAAGAATTGTGGTGGACGGGAGGTAGCCGATACTGTTAATGGTGGATTGATTATATATGAAACTACTGATTTGGGTGATGTTTGTAGACAGACTTGTTATCTATATAATGGCTGTGATCAAGTCGAAGAAGAAGTAGTTGAGGAGGAAGTACAACCGGCACCTCCCGTACTAGTTGAGGAAGGTTTGTCCAACATGGCAGTAATGAGTGATACAGCTAGTATCAGTAGTGAATGTCAGGACGGGTCAAATCCATATGGATACAAGAATCATCTTGACAATTTTAAAACTTGTGAATGGCTACACAACGAGAAAGATGGACCAACTGATCGTAAGGATAAGAATTGTGGCACGAAGGAATATGAAATGACACAATTAGGTGAGGCATGTAAGTATACATGTGCAGCGGCAGAGTATATTACCAATAGTGGATGTTTATTGATTGATGGTAATGTTGTACATGTATCCAGTAGTATGAATGGAGTACAGATTATGAGATCATATTCATCACCATCATATGAGTTCTCAGTGTCATCTTCTGCCAATGAAGAAGAGGAGAGTCCATAAACGACAGAAGTGTAGAGGAGAAGAGATAGTGTATGTAATGAAGTCGTAGAAACAGTTAGATGTTTGTTTAGTTCAAATTGCAATGAATAGAAGGAAAGACAAATATTTGTTGTTTCTTCTTCTTAAGATGTCGTAACACTTAACGAAGATTGTATCATGGTCTGATATCAAGTTAGTGACCTCTGAAAGTACCTTTTCTATGGCTGATTGATACGGTAATATATCATTCTGTATATTCATACGATGATAAGTTAAAGGATACCCTACCTAACAAAAAAAATATGTTATATAACTCATTCATACTCGCTTGCGAATCTTATCAATAGGAGGTGTCTCCAATGGTTTTACAAGAGGACAGTATGGCATAACAATCATCATAGCAAATGCTTGAAGTGCACCAGCAAGATAGAACCACAATTTCCACCCAAGAGCTTCCTGAAAGTCAAAGTTAACTGAAGCTGTTGTAACATCATTGGCAGGATCTCCAGCAAAGGATACATAAGCTGTAATCGGACCAATGACGCCTGCAAGACACAGACCGCAATTAGTCATAGATGCCGCATAATACATTGCAGGATAAGAATCGTAACGATACTCCTTTTCATTCTTTACAACTGAGACCACCTGCAAGCATTTGATCTCATCATCACCATCACAGTCATTATCATCATCTACATGTGCACAAGGCGTCGACTTGGATATCCATAAGTATTCTAGCCATATCGTTTGAAGTCCCTTAAACGATCCCATAAAGAAACCTTGCACCACAACCTGTGAACAAAATACAAGTGACTCGGCACCTCCATTCGGTAAACTCATTACTGTAATAGGCCCGAGAAACAGCAATATTGCACTGAATAGACTGAATATAAAATATGTCAATCTACCAGCCCTGAATGTCTTAGCTATCAGCGTTGGGGCTAACAATCTGCCCATCCCATAGAACAAAATGTAGACAGCAGTTAATGCACTTCCAGCCCACGGTCCAGCTCCGTATAGAAAGAAAAAGATTGGACTCGACATTAGTTTGAGGCCGAAGCCAGGTGTCAGTGTTACGAGATATATGAAGAAGTGAGGATATAGTGTTCGTGATCCCACGCCACATAAGAGATCTCTGTATTGCAAACAATATGTTACAGTAGCCGGATCATCTTCTTTTTCTCCATCTGATTCGGGTAGATTGTAGTACTTAGCAGTGAATATTAATGTTGTGCATAATATCCAGCCAATTGTATAGAACCAGTAGTGGAGGATATCTCTCACTATGAAAGGTGTCGCGGTCCAAATAATAATTTGACACCATATTGCAATTATAACACCAATACATCCTGACCCGAGCCCAACTATCTTTGGGTGGTACTTCGGGCACCACTTGGTTAATGAAAAGTAACCGATTACATTGATCATCCGGAAGCCGTGTGGCTTTTCCTTTCTATAAAAGAGACTCCTCCAGTGTGTGAAAAAGTTATGGCTAGGTACTTAAATGTTTTATTAATAGATCATTGTTACTATCTCTTGCTAACTAATATGAAGGACGACTCTGTATTAGCCCATAACCTCATCTCATTGTTTGGAAAGAATAAAGATGTTGTTATCCGAGAAGAATCAATGCTGAATCAATTCAAGGATGGTGATAGATATCCAGTAGAGCGTGGTATTTATTTTCTATTGCGACTAATGTTTGATAAAGCATTCGTTAGAAACCTTGTTGTTGTCATTAGATTTGATCCACGATGGCTCAAAGGACGTAAAGAATATAAACGATGGAAGAATACCAAATACATCATCAAGCGCATTAAAGCAGTAGCTGGTGAGAGATATAAACCAGGATATGAAGTTACCCCAAAGGGGTGTGTTTTCGTTGTTGGAGATAATAAACCCAAGAGTTTAGATAGTCGTCGCTTTGGTCCAATCCCAATCAGTGCTATTGTTGGTGTAGTAGTAGCATAAAGACGGTATGATTATTGATGTTTGTGGTCATCATTGCAATGTGAGCAAGAGTTATCTATTTTATTGGGTTAGGAAATATCGTACTGAACGGCCATTTTAAGCAGTCGAACGGATTTTGGTTGTACAGGACATATCACGCCCTTGGGCATCGAGTTGAAGATATATCTTTCGTGATTGCGGTCTTTCCACACATCTATCAAGTAAATTCTACTAAGCTATTTATTGAATATCACCTTTCTATCAATCTATTATGATGTCTGAATCCGATAGTGTTGATTTTGTACAGTGTGAGATCAGTATTACTAGTTCGGGTGATAGTGTCGATGATGACAGTGAAGAAGAGAATGATGGGGCTGATGATAGTATCAATAATCCACCTACCCTCGTCGGTAATCCGCACAGTTTAATACAGAGTTTAATTAGTGCAATTACAACAGGTTGCAAATGTTGTTCTCTGAAGGATGCTAATGTCATGACAAATGATGATGATTCACATTCACATATGTCTGCCCGAGCAGGAGGCGATGAAGGTGAAAATTATGGGGACTCGTCAGAAGAAGTAAGTGTTTTGTATTGTTTCTATCCTATCATATTATATTATATACTCATCTTTTTATTAACTTATGTTGTGTGTTATTATTAGGAGGAGGAGTCGGAGGTAGGCAAAAAGAGAAAGGCTACTAAGTCTAAGAAACCTAGGATAACTCGTATCCTTACAGCTGACGCCTTGTCTAAGAAGGATGCACCGACATGCTCCGAAAGAGAATGTAATCTAAATGCATGTTATGTCTTTGATAATGGGCAATCCAAGTGTCTTGATCATGCCGGTAAGCTACCCAAGCAACACGAACTTCCAATACAGTTCCTCTCTCAAGTAGATAGGGAGGCTATCATGAGCAAGTGTTCCAAGGCCAAGGCTGAAGATCGTTCGTCGTTACTACCCAATCTACCATTCAAGACTTGGGCAGCAAGAGGATCATTAAAAGAACTAATGGATACAAAGCCCTACCAAGACGACAGTGATAGTGGCGATGAAATGTCCACTGGATCTTCTACTTGTGATGAGAGTGTAGTCAACCCAAGCTTTGATGCCGGACGGTGGTCCTACAAACTTGGGCAACTTTATACATTGCTTAGTAGTTCTGATCATGCCGAAGAGGATAAAACACAGAACTCCTACGCAAACACAACCTTTTCTACTGTTACTGCAGAAACAACTCATGCAAAAATTGCGACGGGTAAATGCCCCACACCTAATGGTCAGCGTGGAGGTGTTAGTATAGAAGAAGGATTAGCGTGTGAAGAAGGTTTTAACTTGCTTGGTAATAAGTCAATCCAAGGACTGATATCTATCAATAATGCAGTAAACGCTGCTATTGGTAGATCTGGAATTGATTACAAGTCGTCTTGGTTACCGGAGTTGGATTTGTACTTGGAAGATGGCCGACGTCGAAGACGGTGTCGTTTTTCTGAACGTTCCGTTGGTGATCTAACCATCCAGAGTTGTCTCCCTTTGACTGCTGAGGAAGCTATGCACATGGCTTGGCGTCTTGAGCAAATTATTGCATTATTCACAAGTGAAGGCATTCCTGTTCTCCTCCTCAACATTGGTGGTACTGCTCTAGACCAAGTGTTTGGGTATTTATTTAATTGTGGAACTGTATATGATAACCAGTCAGTTGTATTGGATAATGTTGGTACTGGACACATGGCTCTCATTCCAGGATTTGGATGGTATGTATCCCATTATCGTGGAAGACCCTTGTTTCAATTGGAGAAGATGTCATCAAGAGCATACTTAACAGGCACAGCCGTTAGTTGCTTCCGTCAGATCCTTACCAAGTCATGTCAAGAGCGTAGTCTTGATTCTCCTCCATCACTTACTACATTCTTTGAAGCAATTGTAACAGACCCCAAGGCACTATTCATTGGAACAATGTCTCGATATGACGAGGCTATTCTGTCAATGAAGACCCGACAAGATGTCGCAAGTTATGAGAGCTTCTATCGTCATTTGCCAGGCATCGAAAAGCTCGCCAAGGATGAGGACGGTAAGCGCAAATATGAGAACTTCGAGGAAGTTGACAACAAGCCAATCTTCTACCCATCAAAGTCGAATGACAAGGAAACATATAACTACATTCATGACACCTTACTTCGCTTGGACGAGGATGATTGGAGGAAGAAGAGGTTGTCAGAAAAGTTGGATCTTTCTTTGATGAGGATAGTTGGGATAAAGCTCTACCGATCAGAACCACGCGACGAGCTAAAGAACAAAAGTCCCAACGAGAAAAGGCGAAGAAGAGAGAGCTAAAGAACGAAAACTTCACCACTGGAGAACAGGTGAATATTGGAAATAATAAGGATGAGGACATTGCTAACTTTCTGAAGAGCAGACTGATATAGATATAACATATCATAGATCATCATATCAGGTAACATAGTCTTCAGCACTTTCTAGCTTATGGTACGTATTTTCCTCCGCAATCGAATGACTGTTCTTCTCATATGCCTGTGATATCTTCTTGTGGTAATACTCACTCCACATTCTCCCCTGATGATTTCAATTGTGTTCAGTTAGATTCATAGCCAACATAGGGCTAGCCGCTTTTTAGCGATAGATCGGCCCGCACAATTTTTTTCCTCTCACAATACAACAATAACAACAACACAAATAGCAACTGTCAGTGCTACTCTATCAGTGTAGGACAACACAATCAATTACAATACGAACATACAAACAATCAACATGAGTACATCAAACAACACCAGTAATGAACTCAGCATTGGTGAGGCGGTAAGTGAATATAATAATCGTCATTTATTTTATTATTATTATTCAGTTGTTGCATGTTGACGATTATATTACCATACTAACATTCTATACTCCGCATCCATTCAATATCATACACAGTCGAATGATATCGATGCAAATATTGCAATGATATTGAACCTACCAGAAGTGGTGTCAGCATTTGCCAGGAAGAATGATCAGGAAGGTACAGATATTGATGCATTGAAGGAGGAATTAACGAACAAGATGAAAGATAAATTCCAAGCTGATGCAAGCTCAGGAATTCCCATTACAACTACTGCAGCAGTATTGTTAAGACAAGCTAAAGCAGAAGCACGTAAAGTTCCCGAACGACGTAGTAAGAGGAAGGTCGCCGACAAGAGTAATGAGAGTGTTGCATCCGCCGCCGACTTTGACGATGTAAGTTGTATTACTCGATACGTAGTCGCCTCTGTGCTTAAGTCATGTCCACTGTGCATGAATCATCTAACCCATATGATTATCCTTTTATCAATATCCTTTTCTAATATATAATTTCAACAGGAGGCTGCTATTGCAGCAGTTGACGATAAGAAGAAGAAGAAAAAGAAGAAGGGAGGTAAGAAGAAGGGAGGAACGGAGCATGGGTACAACAAGAACTACAAGAACCAAAGCAACAAGATATTTGAGTACACAGACGAGTTGGATGCAGTACTATCAACTGGTGCAGTTACAGTGAAAGTTACCCGTAAACTCCATGCATCGGACTTTGATAAAGATGAGTGCAAACAATTTCTACCTGATATGAACAAAAGGGATTGTATGGATTGTGGTCATGCTAATAGTGTCGGAAGAGATCCCAGAAAAGGATATCGCCTCACCGGTGAATCTTTGGGTTCAGTTGCTAGTAGGAGAGAAAATTTGAGGCTGTGGGCTAATGATACAACAGATGCAGGTAAGTATGCATTGCTACATTCCTTTACATTTAACAGAATCATGATCGACATTCTCATACTCTTTATTATCCACTCTTTCATCTATCATACATTCACACAGATGGTAAGCCAGTATATATGCCCATGGTTACTAATAAATCTGAACATGAGAGGAAGAAGGGTGAAAATGGAGACAATCCAGTAGTAAACCAACACCGTGCAAATGCCGATGAAAACGATGGAACCATTTTGTACAAAGTCGTCCGTCTTGACCCAAGCAAGTTTCCGATCAAGGTCGTACCACCCTATCTCCTCGTTCCTGCTTCTGTACCAGGCCAAACGGATAGCAATTCGCTGAGGCTAGTCACAGAACTCGATATTAAATCATATCAATCGTATCTTGATGAAGGTAGAAACGATAACAGTGCTGCCGTCGCTGCTTTAGACAATGCATTTAAGAAAGCCAACTTTAGGAAGCATGAAGGTATTATCAAAGGTTCGCACAATCGTTACATTATCAGTGACCATCCACACGAGGCACGTGCATACTATCATCCCGACTTGGAAGATTACATTGCAAAGGGAAAAGACGGCTTCTACCAAGGCAGTCTCAGGGAGCTTGGCGATGATGAATAAACACCAAGAACTGCGGAGTTAATAAAGTCAAGGTTGACTTCAATATAAAAACCAAACAGGATTTTTTAAAATCCACCCAAACAACAAAGTAGTAAACCCAATCACTTACTTCTCTTTAGTCTATCATCAGAAGTTCGAGCCATAGACGGTAGACGAAGACGTTGTGATACATCTCTTTTGAATGAATTATCACAGCAAGTCCAATAATCTTGCCAAGTCTCAGTTATATAATGAGGCGGCTTTCCTCCTGTGGTATCGATGCATATGCCTGTAAAGTGATCAACATAATAGGCAGATGCAGGTGTCGGAGAAAGCGTCGTTGGACGTGGAGAAATGGTAGGCCAAACACTTGTTGGTGAATTTGTTATCAATGGACCTGAAGCTATACATGCCTCTTTTGCATGTGATGTCTCGCAGCATGAATAATAATCTGTAAATGTCTCTGTAATGTAGTATGGCTTCGGTGATTGAGAATCTAGTACACACTCCCCTGTGTGGTGAGCTACATAGTAGGTCTGAGTAGGTGAAGATGACGGAGGTAGGGTGGATGGTACCTATTGCATGAAGAGGAAGATCAGTGTTAGTGTTAGAAACTTGAAAAAAAAAAGACATACAAGTTTTATCATCACACACACATACCTGACTAGAAGATGGTTCTAATGACGGCCGTGTTGTAGTAGGCCGTCCCGTCGGCGGATCAGTTGCACAAATAGCAACATAGTCGCAATCATCACTATCTAAAGCTTGCTTACAACAGTCTTCTTTCGTATTAAACAGATACATGCCTGGGACCCACGAATGGTCCAAGTAATATGATGTGAACACCGTAATATATTGCAATAGCAATAGAACGATATGATGGGTTACTACCGATCTGTAAAGCAACACCATTCAGAATCATTCCTACTGTCCAACAGATGCCACCATATAAGGCAGTCTTCTTTGGATATTTCTTATATATTCCGCTGCAGAAGAACATTGTTAGTCCACCTATCAGCACGGTACAGCTCATTGCCCACACTGCATGTGAATTCTGCAGTGCGTATGGGTCATCAGGTGTGAATATTGAATCAATTGGTATGGTAAAGATACTCGAACTATAAATGTATCCCCACGGCGCATAAACTGGCAGAGTCCAAAGATATTCAACAGGTACATGTATCATCTTTTGGCAATGTGTGGAGGATTCGTGTGTGCATGATACTTATCCTGCATGATATCATGCAAATGCAAATACTCAACAAGTCCTGATTGTGTCTCAATTTACATCACTTTCGCTTGAAGGGGTAAATCCAGCTTGAAGTGTCTCTCTCCTTTTCTAGCCACCACGGTCGCATTAAAATGATAAGGGGGTTCGGATGGTCTTTTTGTATTCGAAGGTCATTACATCCTAACGGTATCTTTAGAAACCAATCGAAATCATTCGAAGCACTGTATCACAGTCATGCGAACTCAAGCATAAACCAACTCAAACCATAAATTTGTTTGCCATTGTATAATCAGATCAGCCATTACTCCTGATATATATAATACTAGAACCAAACAATAATGAACAACCCAACCGCTGCCACCGCTGCTTTATCCGTAGCAAACATCGAAAAGCCTAAGCGGCCATTATCTGCATTCAATCTATTCTACAGATATAAGAGGCAACATATTATTCGGTTACTAAAATCCAACGCTGAGGGTAGTGTCGACAAGGATACAATACGCCGTCTTATCAAGACTCCTCCTGGATTGGAATATAACTACACGCTCATCGTGGCATCTGTTGCATCCACGCAAGCTGAGATTGATGCTCTCCGTCGTCACCATATTTGCATCGAACTTAAGAATCTCCAGGCACGAGATTTGAAGACACGTGCTCATCGTAAGTCTATGAATTGTCCAATCGGATTTGTAGAACTGAGCAAGCTCATGAATAGTAGTTGGAAGGATTGTGATGATGTTGCTAAAGCCGTGTTCAACGAGCTATCACAGGAGATTCGTGAAGTGTATCATCGAAAGATAAAAGAGTATAACGACATGTGTAAGGCATTGGGTATTACCAAGCAGAAGCAGATGAAGAACGTATCCAAGAAACGCAAGAATCTTATATCAATTGATGAGTCTGATGGTACCAGCAAGGAGCCTGACAATAAGAAGGCAAAACCTCCTCCTATACATCAACCAAAGTTCCCTCCACCACTAACAGCCCTAACTTCTCCTCCTCGAGTAACCCCAACTCCAAATAACGAGGTGGCTAATAAACAAGAAGCAGCTAATGCTATGCTCATGCTCGGTACCGCCGCTAATAAAAAGAAACAGAATGGACACGGACCTCTTAAGAAACGACAAGTATACACATCAAGTCTTCTTAACATTAACACAGGTCCAAGAAGTATAAGTGCCTTCCACCACCCACCACCTTCCAAATCTGGTGTCACTGTACAACTAGATGACTTCACAGGCCAGTTCCCACCACCCCTCCGAGCAATGAATTTGGCACAACTCAACCAGTCTAGTCAAATGACAAGAATGGCATGTGCCCAGAATGGTGATGTCTTCGCACGATCGTACAATTCCTCTTCTCTGCTGCAACAATATATGTTGAGGGAAATGGAAAGGATTAAAGGAAGCGGAAGACGTTAGTCTACAAGTAAGGGGAAAGATAACTTTAACATCTATATTCTTCTGATGATGAACTTACCATAGTCTGGTACTAAAAGTATTGCCAAGTTGGGACAGTGGTGAGGTGAATACACTGTGTTGAGCTTTTGATATAAGCCCCAACGTTTAAACAACTAAGTCTAATTTTATACTACTACACCCCTTGTGTATCTTTAAACAGCCAAAAGAAGAGAACCTCTGTATTATGCCATATAACGATACACCTTCCTATCATTCTCATCTCTTTCCAAGTACTCACGTTCAATCAAACTTTCTACCCTCTTCTTGACAAATTGTGGCGGAGGAACGAAACGTCCAGACAATTGTTTCGTAACCTCGGCAACCAAATCATTATATGATTCAACATCTTGCGGGCCTTCATGATACGAACAATGGCAGCCTCCAATGTATGACGTCGGTCCTCTTCAACAGAGAGTGGCACCTTAGCTGATCCATCTACCAAGCCAGCAGTACGAGATGAGGCTCCGCTGGCAACAGCCTTGTCACCAGAGGTGGCAGGTCCCTTGGCATCTCTCATGCTCACCAATGGTACCTTGACTCTTGTCATCTTGCTTGTAGGTATAGTCGGCATTAAAGGAGAATGTATGATTGATTCGTTCTGTCTCTTTTTTGTCGACAGTCATCGTCAGTCTTAGCTCAACATTCGGGTTAACACTCTGTAGAAACCAATCGAAGGTCGCGTCGAAGACACTTATTTTACAATAATTTTACAACTGTGAGATAGAATTGATACATGTAAACCAAACTCATACCATATTGCCTTTGTGATCAGCCATAACTTACTCACCTATAACCATGAATAACTCAACTACCACCACCGCCTTGTCCACAGCAAACAATATACAAAAGCCTAAACGGCCATTATCTGCATTCAACCTCTTCTATCGATATAAGAGGCAACATATTATTCGGTTACTAAAATCCAACGCTGAGGGTAGTGTCGACAAGGACACCGTCCGCCGTCTTATCAAGACTCCTCCTGGATTGGAATATAACTACACGCTCATCGTGGCATCTGTTGCATCCACACAAGCTGAGATTGATGCTCTTCGTCGTCATCATATTTGTTTGGAACTCAAGAATCTCCAGGCACGAGATTTGAAGACACGTGCTCATCGTAAGTCTATGAATTGTCCTATTGGATTTGTAGAACTGAGCAAGCTGATGAATAGTAGTTGGAAGGACTGTGATGATGTTGCTAAAGCCGTGTTCAACGAGCTATCACAGGAGATTCGTGAAGTGTATCATCGAAAGATAAGGGAGTATAATGATATGTGCAAGGCGTTGGGTTTGACCAATCAGAAGCAGACCAAGAAGAAACGCTATCGTATATCAGTCGATGAGTCTGATGGTACCAGCAAGGAGTCTGACAATAAGAAGGCAAAACTAACCAAGAAGGAGAAGGCAGAGGTTATACATCAACCACCAAAGTTCCTTCCACCTCTAACGCTAACTTCTCCTCCTCGAGTTACCCCAACTCCAATCAACGAGGTGACTGATCAACAAGAAGCTGCTAATGCTATGCTTCTTCTTGGTACCGCCGCTACAAAGAAACAGAATGGACCTCTAAAGAAACGACAAGTGCATGCATCAAGTCTTCTCAGCAATACAGGTAGTATGAGTAGTGCCTTCCACCTTCCACCGCCTTCCCAATCCGGTATTGTACCATCTGTACAACTGAATGACTTTACTCGCAGTTGGAAGATCACTCCACCTCTAAGGGCTTTGGCACAACTCAACCAGTCAAGTCAAATGACAAGACAGGCATGTGTGGAGAATGGTGATGTATTCTCCCGGTCGTACCATTCCTCTTCTATGCTACACCAATTTCTTATGAGAGAAATGGAGAGAATTCAAGGAAGAGGAAGACGTTAGTCCACAAAGCAGAGATGAAAACTTTAACTTCATGTGATGATGATAAACCTACCTTCTGTTTGACCAACTAAGACGGCAAGTTGGGGCAGTGGTGAATACACTGTGTTGAGTAAGCCCCAACGTTTAAACAACTAAGTCTAATTTTATACTACTACACCCCTTGTGTATCTTTAAACTGCCAAAAGAAGGGAACCTCTCTTATGCCATATAACGATACACCTTCCTATCATTCTCATCTCTTTCCAAGTACTCACGTTCAATCAAACTTTCTACCCTCTTCTTGACAAATTGAGGCGGAGGAACGAACCGTCCAGACAACTGCCTCGTAACCTCGGCAACCAAATCATTATGATTCAACATCTTACGAGCCTTCATGATACGAACAATGGCAGCCTCCAATGTATGACGTCGGTCCTCTTCAACAGAGAGTGGTACTTTGGCCGATCCGTCTACTAGACCAGCAGCACGGGATGAAGCTCCACCTGCAGTAGCCTTGTCACCAGAAGTGGCAGGTCCCTTGGCATCTCTCATGCTAACCAATGGTACCTTGACTCTTGTCATCTTGCTTGTATAGTCGGCATTGAAGGAGAATGTATCATCATCTCCAGAAATACCTTTACCCTTCGATCCCTTGCGTAAGATACGGTGCTTGGGTGTACACAAACTAACAAGATGACGACGTAGTTCATCCTCGGGGATTTGTGTCTCCTCCTTAATCTGTTTCAAGGTGAGGGTATCATGTGTATTAAACAGCACGAGGATACACATTTGATATGTTGAGATACTCAAATCATGACGACGTGGCTTGGTCGATCCCTTGGCGGGTGGTAGAGTTAGCCGCATTTCACAGGATCCCGTGGATGTCTGCCATGAGAGTTTCCTTCCCGTATACGTCGTGAGGTAATACTTTTGGAATCTATCCATGGCAGCTTGAACAGCCAACGGCAGGACGCATGGCTGAACATTCTGACTAGGCCAATGTGAATTGGACAGCACACTAACCTCCACATCAACGGCCTTGCCTCCATTCTCGGCATCACGTTCATCCACTGAATTATTCACCAATCCCTTCTTATGACTACGATACTTCTCGGCAGTTTCCTTCGAGATACGCATATCATTAAACATCCCCTCCAACTTACTAGTGAATTGATATCCACACTCGGCCTTGAGTAAGCTAACCATGGCACGTTCAGCCTCTTCACTACCACTCTTACTCCCCAACAATCGCTTGGCTAAATGATTCTTATAATATGCCTCAAATACATCCTTATCATGAAGGTATCGAAAGATAACAATAACTCGATCCAACTCTCGTGATACTTTACGTTCATCAGCGCCTCGTAATCCAACCCTTAACAATTCATCAACATAAACAGCTAAGCAATTGGCCGCACGTGCATCGGCATTTAAAAAATCTTCAAATGCCTCCTTCATTCTCTTCTGTGCACGTTTCTCACCCTTCATGGCATCATTCACTACCGCCGCAAATCGTTCTCTCATATCTAATACTCCCTTAACAAATGCCGAGGGTGGTGCAACATTATTCTCTTGATCACGTACCAATGCTCGTCCATCTAATCGGATACGTTCCGACAATGCATCACGTAAATGATTCACTGACGATGGTACTCTTGAGAATAGATCATACATCGATGCCAAGTCGGCTATACGTTGTCGATCAATTACCACATCACTATCATTCCCTCTTTCTCCTCCACCTAATCCACCACCACCACCACCACGCACGGCGGGAGCACTAGCAACAACCTTTAATATACTACCAAAACCACTCCCCTCCATATCAACCAAAGTTTTCGAATGTCGTTCAATTAATTCAGTTTCAACAATACGTATTAATGATGATTTGGTTTGTATTGGTAAATCTAATAATTGGGCACGATTCTTTTCTTCTTGTAAGCGTTGTTGTGCTCGGTGGACATATTCCATTGCTGAATATTGTGCTGCTGGTTTCTTATTGTTGTCTAAATCCATGTTGTTGGATGAAGCAGCGGCAGCGGCAGCTGAGCCACCACTACCACTAGTAACAGCATGACTTAACCGACTTGTACTTTCCAATCTATAAAATTCCTGCGTTTCACCTAAGAAACATTCCTCAAAGTCACGTTCATACACTGGAATATTGGCAACATTCATTCCATTTTGATTAACCACTTCTCCACCCACATCACTCGCAGTACCTCCATTGAAGGTGATCGCTGTATCATTAAAATTACCACAATTCGAATGTGCCAACTCCAATAACATATGTATTAAATCTTTCAAGAGGGAGGTACGTTGTGGTGCATCTTCTAATTGATTTAATCTGTCGGAATTTATTACTTGGAGTAATAATTTGGATGTTATTGATCCGAGTGTTGGTGTATTACCGTTGTTATGAGAAGGTGCTGCCATTTTCATATCTCCATCTGTATTATCCTCTTCATTGTTGCCATTATTACCACCAGCAGATGAAGTACTAGTGTCAATCAATAATCGTTCCCAAACAACTCTCCTAAATAACCATAAACCCAAATCATACACGGGTCGTTTACGATGCTGTGGCACATACGTCCGGTCCATATACATGAATATATCACGTACCATTACCATAGTAATACGATGTTCCTTCCATACCTTTGAAATTTCAATTAATAGTTTATATTGATCATTCGAACTTCCTGCACTACTGCCACGCATTAAACCACCACTTGAGGATGAAGTTAGGGATGATTCAGATTCACGTGCAACAATTAATAAACTATCACCACTATCACGTAAATGCATACATAATCGTTCTTGCACACCGTTATATAACAATGTGCCATGTTTATGCAATACCAAATTATACGCATTACGGTATAATTCCTCAAATGATAAAGTGGATGCATTACGATTATGTATTTCATCCATTGCCGAGGCTAATGATGAGAAGGTTTGTGTAGCCGACGTTGTATCCATTTGTGTATAGGATCGGAAAGGCTTTATTGTAAATTTACGTTGATTATTTGAGTTATTATTGCGCTCTAACGACGGCATGGTTGAGTGTGTGATTTAGTGTTGATGGCTGATTTGATTTTTTTATTGTAGTGTGTGTTCGGAGGATGATTAGTTGATGGATTAAAATTGATTATTAGCCTCAATAAATCCCCGCGTTGTTAAATTAATTGGGGGTTTATTGATGTATAGAGGGTATATGAGGTCGGTATATTCGTCTTATCGTTCGACAGGATCGTGATTGATTTTGAGGTGAATTGACACAATGAATGAAGTTTTTTTTGTGCCGTAGTTTTTACCCTCTTGTTAATTATTAGAGGAGTCGAATGAACACCACCTGTGATAAGTATAATAGACTGTCTATTTATGCTGTCAATACTGTGATTCCTCGCCCCTTCCTTGAATAGCGAGGCATTCAATGAAGTCCAATCAAAAGGGGGCAGGCAAGGGGGGAGAGAGAAACGGGGGGCACCACTGACGAAACATTCCGCTTAGAGGAGATTGGGCTGGATGGAAAGTAGAAAGAGCAGGTGTGGTATGTTATTAAAGACAGGTGTATGTTGGTTATATTTATATATCTATCTATCTAAAAGATAATCATTCCGGTATTGCACCTCTCAGCGGGTTTTGTCGGCTGCTCCTTTTGTCAGTGTATAAGTATGAAATGACTATGATCACAATAATACTTGTACCTGACACTGTATGCTGCAGCACTGTCTCTCTGATCACTCTTAATCTCACCCAAATATGTTTGATAAGATCGTAATGCTTGTGCATACTCTTCTTTTGTTGCAAGTCCATCAGAATGGAGTGATTGTATATTATCCAGAGAGTCTTTTTTACCGCATCTTACTGCAATTATCCAGTGTTTCAATGCCCTTTCCATATTTCCCTCTCTTCTCTCAATAATTCCAAGACCGTGCCTTGCTGTTGCATCTCCCCCCATAGCTGCTAATTCCCAGTAATGCTTAGCTTTCTTTTTATCTATTTCTACCCCAATCCCATTATAATAGGCAGAACCAATATTGTAATATGATCTAGCATGACCAAGTTCTGCTGCCCGATGCCATAATTCCAAGGCCTTTTCCCAATCTTGTGTTAAACCCGAATCGCCATTAGAATAGTAGAATCCTAGATTGCTAATTGCATTGGCGTCCCCAGCCATTACTCGTCTGTTTATCCTTTTTATTGCCTCCTCGTTTGAAAGTGAACCTGTAAGCCTGCAAAATGGGCAACTTTTCTCAGTAACTATATTGCCGTTATTATCATAAACAGGTGCACAGACACATCCATTGCATATAGTCTTTCCGCAGCATGAATAGTACCTCCTCCCATTACTAAGCGATGGCATTCGGATAAAGCATATAGGGCAATCTTCAGCCGGTGATGGTTGTTTAAAGAGTTGTTCATCGTGCAATTCAGCAACACGCCTATCACACTTTTTCTTGTGCTTTGATCGATGTTTCTTTTTACATGCTGCATTGCAATATTTCACTTGTTCACATCGGTTGCATATGTTGAGATTGGTACCCTCCTTACCACAATTAGCACATATATCTATTACCTCATTATCTTTATCATTATCATCGGTAGTACTCATATTTTGTAACATATTAGTCACCTCACATACACCATCATTATTTGACTTTGATTTTGATGCACCGTCATGCAAATTTTGTTAGACATATATTATTGTTTTGGTATACTATACTACCGCAAATTAGAAGAGTGTCAACTTAATCTAATTCTTTGTTATCATATAATCCAGATGATAGTGTTGCAGACGGATTACTCTCTATCCGGCAATAATATAATAACACAAACACGACCTTTAGATTTATAACTGTATCGTAATTCCTATGTATTTATTTATTAAACATCTACTGTTTCTTGTGATTGGGAGTCTTTGGACTTAGTGGGAACATCCCACTACATAGAGCCCATGCACGTCGTTGCTTGCTGCTCTACATACTACTTTCCTACAGCTATTATACCAACACTTAATTGTTGTTCACTTTAGTAGCATTGTTATCTGGCCAGATTTAGTGGGCATCATCATATAATAGTTCATAATCTTCAATCGAAATCGTAACATCATTTAGTGTATCATTAGTTGGTAGAATCATAACCATCACATATAGTTCAATATAATAAAAATGGTGTATCACGGATATTATGTTCTCATATCAACATTTCTACTAAACTTTTGTGCAATTGGCGTATTCAACTCAGCTGGACTATACTTAGAACCACTATCAATAACTTTCCCTTCGGCGGGTAGTGGTACATTGGCGTTATATTGTACTATACAAATCGTTACTGGATTATCATCTTCGTTAATTGGTGGAATTTTACAAGATGTGCTTGATAAACGAGAGATAAAATTGTTATTGTTATTCTTTGTTGGTGGTATATTCATGATGTTAGGTTTCTTTGTAAGTAGTATTGCGTATACATTCATAGGAGTGCTAGTAGGATCATTTCTAATGGGTATTGGTTTAGGACTCGGTGTAAGTATTCAGTATTTGTTTTGTTGTGTTATCTTGTAAGTACATACGTATGTATGATGACCAACAACCTGATTTCATCTTTTAGGGATTCATGGCTGGTGGTATATGTGTTTTGTGGTTTGAAGCCGCAAGGGGCACAATGTTGCTATTAGCAATGAGTGGCCAGGTAAGACTGTTATTAGATAGTTGTTATATCATATGCTCTATCACTTTTATTCACATGATGTGCTCATTTATCTTTCTTCATACTCAAATCTAAGGGTTTGGGTAATGTTTTCTTTGCATGGGCAACAGCACAACTATTAGAGAAGTATGATAATATAGATGATCCGTGGAGACCTACAATGAGATACATGGGAGCTCTAAGTTTTGCCTTGTGTGCAGTGGCCTCTGTATCAATGAGACTTCCTCTACCAGGAGAAGTAGAACAATATGAAAAGGGATCTAGTGATAATAATACAGATACATTAGAAGAAGGAGATAAGAAGTCATATGGTACTCTTGATTCAGCAAGTAGATTAAAGAACAGTACAACACAACCTGCAAAACCAACAAGTGATATAACAAAACTATTAGAAGAAAGAAGCCCTGAAAAGAGTAACACCATACGACAGCGACGGAGAAGATCAAGTGCTATTGCATTGGAACAGATGCGGAACGCTACTGGACATACTCGACAATCCATCATAAAGCGTGAAGCGAGAAGAAGATCAACTAAACTTGGATCGTTT
>Ga0214478_100244_pt1 | contig 31862 bp, 36 predicted proteins | sample M1_20Mar14CPVII9_2_FD_178001 | JGI IMG/M metagenome (GOLD analysis project Ga0214478, IMG submission 178001) | Marine eukaryotic communities from Monterey Bay, California, United States - M1_20Mar14CPVII9sort6BwellD7 | ecosystem: Environmental > Aquatic > Marine > Unclassified | place: USA... | reverse complement strand
TGTTGGGATCCAAAACAACTGCGTTAGTTATCTAACTTTTAACATCTATTTCTTCATACTCAAACATTATCTCCTCTCATAAAAACACCTCATACTTATACTCATGATACTTTCCTGAGGCTTACCACATACAAGATCCTTTAAAATGGACCCAGATTCATAATTGGGGGTAAACAAACAGGATTCACAATAGTACGTTCACATCCAACACTTGCATCTAACACTTGTATATTCCCAAGTAATGGGATACTATCCACACTAACATTACCATCTTCATCACTTCCATTTCCCAACTCGATTACCGTGCCTTTAATAGTGGCCTTATATCCCTTGGTTGGAGCCGATGCGGATGTGTTTGTACATGATGTACAGGTATCATCCTTCTTACCAACCGCGGACCCTGCTTGTATGATACGATTAGTATTTGCCAGTCGGTATCCCAAGCAATGATTAGATGTTGCAGGATTCATGCTTGTCAATACAACATATCCCGAATTTCGACATACTGGAAAGTCTAATAGACAATGAAACGAGTGTGATTCTGGTTCAGCCAATGTTATTTGATCTGGCCTGTCAATATTGTATCCAAGTTCAATACAGTCTGTTGTTTATGGGTATTGGAAGAAAAAGTATAGAAAGGTTAGCATGAAGGATATGTAAAACAACGACATCAACACATAACAGCACATGACAAGCAAACTACTCACGTCTGTCCATGATATAGTTTGTAATACAAATCTCATCCCCGATTCTAACCTCCCCTGGTGTCTCTTCTACCTCGACTTCCTTCGCCTCAATTGTAAAGGGATGACTACGAACCTCCCACTCTTCTTCGCCATCTTCTGGTGAACTAAACGCCTCAACTCCATCTAAATAACCAATATAACTCCCCTCACCAAATTCACAACACATACCATCCTTGAATAGATCATTAATTGTAAATTTATATCGTCCTGGTTCGGAGAGGCAGTATACGCCTATATACTTTGTATTATCTGCATATCGCGTGGGAAGGGGAGGTCCTAACTGGAGTGGTTCGTATCGATTATTATTGTTTGGGTTACGTTTTTGTAATGTCCAGGATGTTTCAAACCTTAAGGTGTAGGGAATTAGTAGAAGCAGATGATATGAGTTTGCTTGTCATGGAGGATAAAGCAATTACAAACTCTAAATAAAACTCACCCATAATTATCAGTCTCAATATCAATCCTCAACAAAGTACCATCACACTGTCTACCACCGCTACTAACAGGTGCAACTTCTTCCTCTTCTTCTTCTTCCTCTTCAGGACATGGTTCAAACTCACAATCATTATTCTCATCACGTGAAACAAATGAACCGTCGGTACACTCTTTCACATCTGCTAAACATGCCAATTGTTTTTGTGTATTTGAAGTGGTTAGTATCTCATCATCAAAGTATCCATATGTACTATCCTCTCCACTGTCTCCTTCTTGCAAACTACTACCAATCTCCCCATTTGTATTCTCATCTCCTAAAACAGAAGAGGCTACAGAACTGCTTTGTTGAGGCTCTCTTAATGAGGCGGTAATTGCAACAACAAAAATTGATAAACCAATAACCAACGCAACTCCCGCAATAATTGATATACACCTGAAAGATAGGCGTTTCAAAATTTATAGAGATGAGGAGGAGAGGTAAACATAACTTCTGTTGTTAGTACAATATGGGTTTGCAAATACACTTCAAAAGAGTGGCACAACATATTACATATTGAACACGAAAAAACAACAATACAAACGCGGACTTTCCTGTTACTCAACGAGCTTAATATAGGTATATGTACATGCTCTCTACCACTTCTTCTTTTATAATACGATGATCTTGATTTATTCGATCGTTGTGATGAAAGTTCATTATTATTTATAATCTGTTGATCAGTAGGAGATAAATCATATTCATCAGATTTAATATCAATAGGCAGCGGGGCTATAGATTCAATATCGGTAGTATTGCAATCTATTGATGCATCTTCGTCAGTTGATATATCATCGAGTACGCCTAATACACCTCCCTCGCATAGTGTTAATCCATTGTAGGAGGCTACCTCGACTGATTCATCGTCATCGTCTTGTTCGAGTGGTGCGGGACATAAGTCGAGACGTAGCTTTGGTAGTTCATCCATATTACTCTCTCTGTTTTTTATATACTATTGCCATGCAATATGAGACCTCTATTGTATCGTTAAAGCTATAGTACGAGTAGTTCTCTTCTCTTTTACCCCCTATCAATCTTTTATCGAACTTGGCATTGCATCGGAAGGGGGGAGAAGAAAGGGGAGATAGGAACAAAACTCATATTTTAGCGACTAAACGAGCTCTCAAGGCTGCTGCCGCTTGTAGTATGTGGTGTGTTTGTGGCGGCTAATCTAGCAATTAGCCGCGGCGTAGGAGGAGATAATATATTATAAATATGAGTAGTAGTACGTGAGTTAATGTATTGAAATGCTCATGCGGCAAGGGCGAAGTTATACCGTCAATAAAAAAGTGACAATATTATATATCATGTGATCAAAAAGTTTTGCAATTGCAAATTGCAATAAGGAGAATACAGGATAGACTGAGAGAATCCAATCTCACAATATGAACAGTAGAGTGTGAGTTTATACAAAACAATACCGCGGATAGATATATATATGCATTATGTTTTTTAGTAGAAAAAGTGCGGGCTCAAAATGAAAATACAATCGAAATCTCTCAATCCTCTCAACACAATCGACAATCGAAATCTAAATCAATAATAAAAGCAATGCCTGATGATAGTTTGGCTTAACAAATAACAAGACAAATGACAATACTGTGTAAAAGAATGCCGTCAAGGAAAAGAGAAAAGGGAAGGCAACGAAAAGCCAAGGCCAAGGCAAATGCAGAAGGTGATTTGTCTTGGGAGGAGTATGTACAGCGGAGAAAGAGAGTCGATCGACACGGCAAATGTTTGCATACTATTCTCGCCGAAAGACTTGCAGACCCTAGCAAAGTTGTATTGGTCAAGAAAAGGAGTTTTCACCGTGTAAACTCATGTTCCCCATTTACTCGCCAAATTCGGCAAACATCTTCTGAAATCTCTGCAAATCCAGATTATTAATTAGAAAGGCAGTGTAGTAGGCTGTAATATAACCAAATAAAAGGCCGACGACTATCCAATACACCACACGTCCCTCCGTTGCAATAAAACATGGGATTGTGGGAACAGCTAACTAGCAGGTTCAGCGGTAATAGTAGTAGTGGCTCACGCCACGAAGAAGAGCAAACAACTAATCCATCTGAATCTATTGGCAGCAATACAAACAACCAGAATGGTACTACTGCAATACCACACGATAATAATAATGCACCCCAACAACAATCTGCATCGGCAACGGCAGCATCTCGTGTTGTTTCGAATGCTAATTCTACACAACGTCTACAAACAACAACATCAACAACTAAAACTAAAACCAATGACGGTGCTAATAAATCTTCTCAAAATCTTACACCATCTGTTGATAATATATCACATACCCCAATACCCAATAAATCCGCCAAGGGTGTGGCAGAATTTGATGATGATAATCTATCCACTACCGCAGCTGCATCAACATCATCATCCCCTGTATCAACGTTAGATAGTGCTAAAAAAGATTTAGATATTAAATTTAGTACTGCTGATAATAATAATAATATTAATGCTACTACTGATTTAGAGGGAGTATTAAGGGGTGTTATTAATGCATATTTTGATGGTGAATCTGGTATTAGTGTAGATTATTTGAAGGAGTTATTGTTTCGTTATAGGCGGGTACAGGGTTATAATGTGAGGTTGGTTAAGGCTGCTAGTAATATCTTGGCGGATATTGACGAGGGTAGTATTAATAATGATACGTCAGATCCCTTACACATACAACAAAAGAGTAGAAAGAGAACGGAAAAGGATGCTGCTGTTAGTAACATTAGGGCTGATGTGGGGTCCATACGTAATACCCTTGAACAATATGCTGACCAACGTGTAGAGGATCAATACAAAATACAAGGTTTATCAAATCAAGTACACGATTTAGAATGGAGGGAACGTATTACTCGTGGTGCTAGAGAACAGATATCAGATCAATTAGATAATGTTAATAGCCGTGCTGAGGATTTACAAAGTCAATTATCTAGTGAGAGGGATACTCGTACACAGATTACCACGCAGGCTGGTGCTAGTATTGAGATATTGGAACAACATATTCAAGTGGATAGTACCATCCACGATAATCAAGTGAATGCACTGGAGGCTGCCATATCAGATCGGGATACAAGGATTGAGACACTAGAAGGGGAGCTAAATAACACCCTTAATACCAATCCATATACACAAGTTAGAGAACGGGATGGGCAGATTACGGAACTACGGGAGGAATTGAATACACGGGATGCGTCACATCAAACAGCTCTTGATGAATTACAGTCTAGATTGGATAGTGTCACAAGTAGGGAAGAAACACTCGGGGCGGAAGTGGTACAACTAAGTGCGGAAGTGGTACAACTAAGTGATACGTTGTCCACCCTTGAAACAGATCATTCCAATCTTGACGCACAACTTTATGTTATGATTGAGGAGAATATAGATCTTGAATTATCCAAGACTGTGGCAGAGGATCATCGTGATGATTTGATTGAACAAGTTAATGAACTCACAATGGAATCCCTTGCCAAAGATCATGCATTTGAATTACAAAGACAGGGTCATGAGGAAGAGTTGGAACGGTTAAATTTTATCCATTCATTAGAGTTACAACGTGAGGCTGAACGGGCCGAATTAGAATTGGAACAGACACAAGTTGAGTCGAGAGGAGATGCTGCACGTGCCGCTGAACGAGCTGAATTAGAAGTCTCACGAGTTAAGGCCGAAGCAAGTGAAGAGGTGAGTAGTATATGCTTGTTATTGATTATGCCGTGTTTAAATGTTGATGTATGTCCCATATCTCATCGTTGTATCATACCCATGTAACTTATTCACATCATAGGTACGTGTTGTCAAACAAGAGATCGAACGAGTTAAGGCCGAGGCCATTACGTGGGTTTCTCATATACAGAGTAAGGCACGTGACTCCTTGGCTTGGCTGGAGGCTCAAGCCAAGGATCTGGCTCAAGCACAAAAATTCTTCAGGGACGATTATATTCGTGAATGTAAAGAGCTCGACAAGAAGACTGCTGAGTTCGAGGAGAAAAGTAAGCAGCTCAAGAAGGAACGTGAGCAGTTCGAGAAGGAATCTGCCGGTAGAAAGGATGACGAGGATGACAAGGATGAAGATGATGAAGAGCCTCCTGCCGCCGAGTCTGACAAGGAGATGATTGACGAGGATGAAGAGCATCCTGCCGCCGAGTCTGACAAGGAGATGGTGGACAAGGATGATGATGAGAAGATGGACGATGCCAAGGATGATGATGGTGTGGAAGATGGAAGTAGTGGCGGCGAAGAAGAGATGCCGACCGAGGAGAAGTCTAAGGAGGTGGCTAATTCGTCGGATGCTATTGAGATGGAGACGGAGGCGGCGGTGAGAGGAGATGATACTAAGGCACCTGATGAAATAGCGGTGAGAGACACAGGAACTTCCGAAGGTCGATCGGATACATCTCGTGGCAAGTTGATATTTGATCTTGATTATGTATTAAAGTCACTTCGTGATCAGCCAGAGCTACTCAAGTTTCTAGTGTTTTCATATGAGCAGTTCAGATATGAACATAAAGGTTTACATGGAAACCATTGCCGAGTAAGTTTTGTTCTTGTTTGGTTTGAGATTAATGCCGTCATATATATATCAATCATTCAAGTCTTACATTTTGTTAATCGTCTTAGATACTTTCACGGCAGCTCTTTGAAGAATACAACGATCAAATCTGCATCGTCCGGAATGGATCGGTTATGGATTACACAGACATGCACTGCTCAGATGTTGCTGAAGCGCTCTTCAAGCTATTCCACCTGAAAAACAAGACGAGCATGCTTCCTGTCGGCTTCATATCGTCTGGTGATCATTCATACGAGAAGTTGTTCCCCAAGGGTGGATGCTGTGTTGAATAGTCTTGTTATTGATGAGGATGATGATGATGCTGTCGGCGATATAGTCTTGTGTTGGGAGGAGCAAGACGACGAAGGGATGAATGGGGCTGAGTCAGCTGGCGAGAATGATGGTTCTGATTCATCTGAGGATGACGAGTCTGATGATGGATTAGACGTTTGTGCGGGTAATCCAGTGTTCAATATGATCTATGATGACACGAATCTCAGGCCTGAATACCTTATTGATGGATTGAAGAGCAAAGTTGCTATCGGCAGTCGAAAGAAGAGTCTTATCAAAGATATTGCCAACGCATTCAATGTTAGCCAAAGGATAGATGGTAGTGATGCTTCTCGGTTTCAGACCGAATCGGGATATGTCTCGTCTGTCCATAATCATGTTGACTTCGACGGATACAGTGCATTTGAGGGCAAGCAGGAGGATATAGACCGTACCAAGAAGGAGATTGCTCGGAGGAAGCGAGTAGCTTATCAGATGAGGGGACTTGACTTAGCTTTGACTCACAAGAAGGTATGTTATGCTTTGTATATGTTCGTCTTGCTTTAATATATCATACGAACAAACTTCACATACTCTACTCCCCTCGTATACTTACACACAGATTCGGGCCTACGAGAAGAAGAAGCAGGAGTTCCTCAACAAGGTCGACGAGCTGGATGGCTTGTGGACATTCATGGAGGACAAGCGATCCGATAAAGATTACAAGACGAAGTTGGATTGTACCTTTGCAGTCTTCAAGAAGAGAGTCCAAGATGATACTGGACTCAAGTGGGAAGAGATTGCTGATTGGGAAGAGCCAGAGTGGAAGCAGAACAATGGTCGAATTGCGAAAGTTGGAACTCTTGCCTACCGTATCCTCAAGCGACTAGATCCCGGCTGTGGCTTCTGTTTTCGATTGATCTCGTCGTATCCTCTACCTTCTCAATTGTATGGCTGGCATGGTGACCATACACGAGATAAGGATGATAATCCGAGCGATGTGGCAGCGAAAAAGACTATTCCCGAGTTGAGAGATGAGATGAAGAAGTGCCAATTGCGGTGTTTCTTCTGTCACGACTTTGGTACCACAAGGACATGGGATCTTGAATCTTCGTCATACATTTGCCAATTGGACTATCCTGTTGGATTCGAGTCCAAGTCGGCAAGAGATGTCTTCAATATGCCATCATTTCAAGCCTTCCTTTGGGATGCATATGTTCGAGGTGGATGGTCTGGTAGACATGGCTTCACACCATTCTCATATGACACATTGGAGATGATGGTTTGGCAACACTTTGGATTTGCACTTGAGGATCTAGTCACATGGCCTGCCTCTCATTGGAAGAAGATGTGTGCCAAGAATCGCAACCAGCCTCGTCTTGATTTGGTGAATGGTGTCTTATACAGCATCATCAAGAAGCTTAGCGGTCGATGCCCTAGCCCCCATTGCCTTCCTACAGATAGTGATTTTGTCAACGTTTCAGGGTACCACAAGACGGGCATTCATATGGACCATGTGGTTGAGGGAGGTGACAGGGAAGGCGAATCAGCAGAAATGATCAAGGAGAGCCTTGTCACTTTCCTTAACGAGATCTGCGGATACACCTGGGCGACATGTTGCTTCTGTCACGGAATCAAGACACATCTGAACAGGAAGGGAATTAAGGGACGTGCTTACTGTGAGGGACAGGGTTAACGTGTTACTACTAAATTAGACACCCAAGTAATGGCTTTATGAATGCATACATTGAAATAGACCTTGAGAGGAAGAAAGCCGAATTCAACTTTCACAAATTTGTAAGAAATCTATTCCTGTCATTTCCTGTCGTCACCAATGACGAATCCCATCGCAAGATATTGAGGGGTATACTACTTAGCATCGGAACAGATGCTACTTTAAACAGATCGGAGTCAGCTATAAATATCTGTGGCGTGGTATTGCTATTAGAACAGTACAAAGGCAACATTGATACTTTTGATCCTGTTTTTCACAGTGTATTGCCAAAGATTAGAGATATCAATGGCGGCAGTTGGAGAGACGCTATACGCTTTTACACAAAGAGAATCTCATGTTCTTGTTTGAAGCAGTTGTATGCACAAGCAAAGAAGAAAGAAGAGAAGGTTGGAGTATGTTTCACTTGCAACAAGACATTTGCGCGAACATCACTAATGATTGCGGGTGAGTCTCACTACTCTATTGTTATTGTTATGCATTCTTCTCTCATATGATCATGAACACTAATCATCTCTTTCAACTGCCAACAACAACAGTGGATGCAAAGTCAATCAATATTGCAGTGAGAGGTGCCAGGCTGCAAACTGGCTTAGCCACAAGTCTACGTGCAGGTATATAACAAACTATGAAGTACCAACATCATCAATTTCGAGTTGAACCAGAGATAGAATTGATTAATCTTTTGCATTGGAGAGATACATTAAAGTCGTGTCTCTACTAGTCATACCATAAAAAGCTATAGATGTACATTACCTAATGACTCTCTTATATTTAGTTCTACAACTATCTACTTCAGGATGAATGGAACTTTAGACCCATTGTAGCTCCGATATATGGGGTATAGTCTATTTAAGTATACGAAACTATTGTCATACCTGATTAACATAAACTCTTTAGATGTACAAACCCTCTTCCTTAAATATAGAATTCCCTTCCCTTTTATGCTATGAATCTAATCTCCTCCTACATATCCTGACATAAACAACATAACATAACAACCATCCAATTTCCCCAATCTTTCCGTACTTATACAAAACTTAATCCCCAAACAATTTAACTCAAAGCAATAACATCCCAATAAAACAATCCTTCATTTTCCAATACGTCAAACAATCCCCAAACATTCAGCAAAACCGCCTCTAACTTTACAACAATCCAGCAGCTAATACTACACAACCAACCAAACCAACTATTGATAATCGTTGTGTACTGGCAATACTTTTATCTTCATTCATAGTAGCTGCATTGGCATCACCATTTGCATCGGTTGTTTCTTCAGGCTCATCTGCTTTAGTTGGTGAATACGAAGGAGTCTCTGTACCCTCATCCTCCTCTTCTTCACTAGCAGCCGTAGTGGTAGCAGCAACAGTAGTACCAGTAGTAGTAGTTACCACTTCGTCATTATCATCATCATTACAAAACAATCGTTCTTGTGAACCAGGCAATTCATCTGTAGACTGTTCTTCAATTGTACCGCCAGTGTTCCAAAATCCATTGGAGCCTTTTAGGACACATCCAAATTGTCCATCTTTCACATCAACATAAAATAATCCACCTGTGTTTAGTGTATTGAATTTGGTACGACATGCTGCTTCGGATTGACATATTGTATTATCCTCGGCGTTTGTGTTTGTTGCAATTAGACAGAGTAGTAGGAATAAAAGTTTAGATATCATTTTTTTATAAATAGTGTGTTGATAAGGTTGCTGCAACGCTTGATATATTCTATTTACGATGAGTAGAAGGATTGTTTCCCAGTGGACGTCATCATTATCATGAGTTGTTAGACCATCGGCATTTCATTGAGGGGAGAGAAGAAGGGGAGAGAATAATATAGGATACCGCCACTTGAGACCGTAAAAAAAAATTGAGTTACGCATAACCTAAAGACACTCCCTAGTGCAGGGCTCTACCTATTAAGTCTAGTGTTGATACCGTCCACAATATTCACGTTAATATACTAATAATATAGGATATAGATCAGTTTTTAATGTTCTTTCGAATAGTGGCACTCTCAAGGTTCTTAGTTTGATATTGATTGAGTTGAGAGGATTTAAAAAAGTACACATCTTGTGCACATCACTTTTACAACACAAAGAATAATATGAGTGCTGAAGATAATGATAATGATACTGTATCAATATGTGCCAACTGCGGTAGAGAAGGTAATGACGTCAATAATGTATGCAATAAGTGTAAGATGGTGAAGTATTGCAATGCAGCATGTAAGAAGAAGCATAGACACAAACATAAGCAAGATTGTGAGGAACATATCAGACTAGCTGCCAAGCGTGCAGCTGAATTACACGACGAAAAGCTATTCAAAGAACCACCAATAATAAATGAAGATTGTCCGATTTGCTTTGTACGTTTACCGTCACTTGACTCAGGGTGGAAATACATGCCATGTTGTGGAAAAGTTATTTGTAATGGATGTGCTTATGCTCCTATTTATGACAACCAAGGCAACGAAGTTGATAGTGAAAAGTGTCCTTTTTGCAGAACTCCATGGCCCGAATCAAATGAGGAGGGCGTTAAAAGGGGGGAGAAGAGAATAGAAGTAGGGGATGCACAGGCAATGCTCAGCTTAGGGCGTTGCTACCATGAGGGGACAAATGGTTTTCGACAAGATTATAATAAGGCATTTGAACTCTGGCATCGTGCGGCAGAGCTCGGTCTTACTAGAGCATATTGCAGTGTTGGTTACTCGTATGAACACGGAGAAGGAGTAGAAAGAAATAAAAAGAAGGCTAATTATTACTTTGAGCTAGGGGCTATGGAAGGAGATGTAAATGCAAGGTACAATCTAGGCAATATAGAAGAGAAGGCGGGCAATATGAATAGAGCACTTAAACACTTCATGATTGCAGTACGAGCTGGAGATAATAAATCATTGGACACTATTAAAGAGTTGTACTCAGATGGGTATGCAACTAAAGAAGATTACATGAAAGCATTACAATCCTATCAAGTTTACTTGGGCGAGATAAAGAGTGCCCAGAGGGATAAAGCCGCTGCTACCAGAGAGGATTGTCGTTACTATTAGAGACATTATTATGGGAAGCGCTATAAGATTGGTTAAGTTAGAGTTTAGTTAAGCCTTGCTACCCTTTCCATAGTCCACCCAACATTACTGTAAATCCTATCAAAATGTAGAACGATCCGGGCACGAACCATTCCTCACCAAGTTCTGGATTGCCCGTGGCATAAAAGATGATCAAACTTACAATCCAAATCAGAGCTGTACGGAAGTTCTTCCATACATTTCTAGTCATGGAAGACGTTACACCCGTGGCAGCAATGTTGAACACTCCGGTAACAGTAACCAACAATGCTCATCCAATTGATAAACCAACGATCTTACTATTGCTCTGTAGAGCTTCAAGTACAGCTGATGGCTGCTCACCAAACAGGGGTGCCAGAGGAAAGTACAATATCAGTGCAATGATTAATCCAAATGAGCCTTCCATTCCAACCAATAGAGCTGGTGGAAAGGCAGCCTCATGCATAAAGACTTCTTCCGCAATGTCCTGAAAGACTGACATTATGCTCTGCCCAAGAATGAGTAGGATACCAATGACTTGATCAAGCATTACTGTTGATTCCTGACTGTCTGTATTAGCACTATCATCACCTTAAGAAGCAATATTAGCATTCCTTGTATCAAATATCCCCACCAAGATAATACCCACTGTAACGACCCCTATGCCTACCCAGCGTACACATGTAATTCTTCGTCCTCTTACACATCTTGCTGCCAATACACTTAGTACAAGCTCCATGCCAGATATTAACATTTCAGCAATCGAGGCAGCTACAAAGAGTTAACTCGTCCAACGCATGCAAGAGTTTAGTAGGTTGAAGAATGCCGGAATGATAGGCTTGAGATACCAAGGTATACATGAGATTAACTTTTCCGTTCTCGACTCGGAAGGGAGACCATGTATACTAACTGATTTATTCAAAGAACTATTTGACTCTTATTATTTGGTGCTGCGTGATTCTTAATACTTTCCCCAATGTTTGTGTTACACTCTCCTTCTTCTACCTTTTCTTCTTCGTTTATTATTCCATTGCTACCGCTATCATTTGTCTGATGTTTGTGTTACACTCTCCTTCTTCTACCTTTTCTTCTTCGTTTATTATTCCATTGCTACCGCTTTCATCATCACTAATAGTTGGCCGTGTTATACCGCTGAGATGGCAAGGGGCACTTGTTGCCTTACACATCCCTCGATTTGCGGGTAGTTTAGGTGTTGATTGAGTAGAATACCTCCGGTGACTAGCTTCTTCCTCATCTTCAGATTCTAACTGCAACTGCAACTCCTGTGCATCAGTAAATACAGATTGTGCAAATATACGTGATGATTTCTCTACACTTTGGCGCAGACGCTGTGTTCGTGTTGAAGTGTCTACATCTGAATGAAGTTTTAGCCGAGTACTGGTACTGCTGCCAATTTCAACTGTGGAAGATTTGCCCATCTCTTCCTCTCCTTCTGCATTGCATGACTCTTCACCGCTGCCACTGCCGCTATTATAAAAGTATACCCAGATATTGTAGGGAACAAGTGACAATGCCTGTCCACCAAGATATAAATAATAGAGTTAAGAATAACGGTGCTTCAAACCCTAATTGGAAGAATAGCTTGGCAACAATTGAACGGGCAGCACCAGTGGCAACCATACAACCAAGCACGAAGGAAACATATGTTGAGTACATATGGATATGTGTTTGTTATGCGAAGGGATGATGTGACAGATGTATAATATACCCACTCTTTGTAGATAGAGCTTGATTGATGATTGTGATTGTTTCTATTCTAAAATATATTCTAATCTAATCGTATCACAAGCAATATAATATGTATTATTGTATTGCAATATCGGAGAAATAAAGTAGGTTCCTATTTTTGTTGATGGTCGGCCAATTCAATTAATCATTAATCTTCTACCAAAGCCGAGGTGTCGTCGCCACACCACTTCTCTCCTTTAATGCTGCTAAATCGTAGTGATTACTTATGACGCCATAGCAGCAGTCATTTTTTTGTTGTACTATTCAGGGTGTTTTTTATTTAGATTTAAGTGAGTTGTTGAATACCGACCACCGATATGCATGCATAATATACTATTAAATGAGCAGCTAGTAGTATATAATATAATAGACATACTGGTGTTTTTGCAGGGACGGAGGACGGAGAGCCAATTCCATCAATTTTTAGGATACCGTCACCATTAAGAAAATCTTACATAAGAGGAGTTTCAATAGCAATCACAATATATTCACGTTGGTATACTAATAATACAGTGATTAGACCATTTTTCAATACTATTTCGATTAGTAGTACTTTCAAGTCAGATTGATATTAATTGAATTAGAGAGAATTTAAAAAAGTACATCTTGTACATCGACATCACTTTTGTACAACACGAAGAAGAAATGAGTACTGAAGATAATAACAACAATAATGGTATATCCAATATGTGTGCCAATTGTGGTAAAGAAGGTGGTGATGTTACGAATACATGCAACAAATGTAAGATGGTGAAGTATTGCAACGCTGCATGTAAGAAGAAGCACCGACACAAACATAAAAAAGATTGCGAAGAACATGTCAGACAAGCTGCAGAGCGTGCGGCTGAATTACACGACGAAAAGCTATTCAAACAACCTCCGCCACCATTCGAAGATTGTCCAATCTGTTTTCTTCGAATGCCGTCATACCCCAGTGGGAGTAGTTATCAATCATGTTGTGGAAAAGTTATTTGCAGTGGTTGTGGCTTTGCACCTGTTTATGATAACCAAGGGAAGAAAGATGATATTCAAAAATGTCCTTATTGCAGAGCTCCAGCGCCTACTATAATTACAGTGGAGGATTCACATGAAAGGTACAAGAGACGGATGGAGGTCGGTGATGCACATGCGATATACAATTTAGGATGCTGTTACCACGATGGGGGGAATCTGTTATGCGGGTTTCTTCCGCATGATATGGACAAGGCATTAGAACTTTGGCATCGGGCTGCAAAACTTGATTTCGCGGCAGCTTATACCAATATTGGTTTTGCTTATAAAGAAGGTAGAGGAATAGAAGTTGATAAAGACAAGGCTTTACATTACTATGAGCTAGGAGCTATGGGAGGAGATACAGTGGCAAGGCACAATTTAGGCAAGCTGGAGGCAAATGGAGGCAATTTTGATAGAGCTTTGAAACATCTTATAATTGCAGCTAGTGATGGAAATGAACAATCTTTAAAGTTTATCAAACAGATGTACACATGTGGGTTCGCAAAAAAAGAAGATTACATGAAAGCATTACAATTATATCAAACTTACTTGGGTGAGATCAAGAGTTCCCAGAGGGATGAAGCCGCTGCTGCTAGAAAGGATTGTCATTACTATTAGAGACATCATTAATCATGGGAAACACAAGTATGAGATTAGTTAGATGGGTAGCCAAGTACCACAACCTGTTGCGAGGATAGAATGCCAATAGTAGACCACTATAGAATAGTAGATGTAGTACTCTAGACTGTACCTCTCCGGAAACTACTCTAGACTATTGCGAGAACATAAACAACAGCCTTTGCACTTACTAGCCTCCTTTTAGGATACCGCTACCATGAGAGTACATACATAAAAGTTATGAGAAGTAGATATGCTATTACTATTGCTCTCTACTCTCTAGGTACCAAGTAACAATATTCACGTATACACTGTGATTAGATCATTATTTAACGCTGTTTCTATTAGTGGTATTGAGTCTGTAAAATTGATATTCATTGAATAGAGAGGATTTTACAAAAAAGTATACTTTTGCACCCTCCCTTTCTACATACGTTCTGTATGTAGTGGTGCGTGATAAGGTAATATCGATTACTTACAGTTATATTGATATATAAATTAAGTGGTAGCGATATACGCTAATAAACATATATATTGATGAGCTCATCCGATAGTTTATATAATGATGAGCACAACCGATAGTTGCAAAGACGGTGCATCAAAATCAAATTATGATGATGGTGTATATGAGGTAAACGATATGTTACACAATATGAGCACGGACGATAATGATGTATTATCGGTATGTGCAAACTGCGGCAAGGAGGGTAATGATGTCAGTAATGTATGCAACAAATGCAAACAAGTAAAGTATTGCAACGCCGCATGTAAAAAGAAGCACCGACACAAACATAAGAATGATTGTGAGGAACATATCAGACAAGCTGCTAAGCAAGCAGCCAAGCTACACGATATAGAACTATTCAAACAACCCCCGCCACCAGAAGACTGTCTATGTTTTGTACGTAGACCAATATTAGACACTGGTACGAGATACATGACGTGTTGTGGAAAAGTTATATGCGGTGGATGTTTCTATTCGCCCGTATATGATAACCAAGGCAATGAAGTGATCGAGAAAGTTTGTCCGTTTTGTAGAACTGCAGCTCCTACTTCAGATGAGGAGATATTTAAAAGGACAATCAAAAGAATGGAGACCGGTGATGCTGAAGCAATCCACACTTTTGGAAAGTACTACTTTTAGGGAGGTATGGTTTTCCACGAGATTACGACAAGGCATTACAATTATATTATCGGGCAGGAGAGCTTGGTCATGATGAAGCATATGTTTCTATTGGCTTTGCCTATAGTAGTGGGAAATTAGAAGTTGATGAGGAGAAGTCTAAGCATTATTGGGAGCTAGCGGCCATGAGAGGGAGTACAAGTGCGAGGCACAATCTAGGCTTTACGGAGATTAATGCTGGCAATATAGACAGAACACTCAAACACTTTATGATTGCAGCAAAGAGTGGGTATAAGGACTCTCTGAGTAATATCAAACAAATGTACTCAAACGGACAAGTAAAAAAAGACGATTACATGAAAGCATTACAATCCTATCAAGAATACTTGGGAGAGATTAAGAGTGACCAGAGGGATGAAGCGGCTGCAGCCTATAAAGACCAGAGGTATCGTTACTACTAATATCATGAGAGTTGAATAACACATAATGTAAAGTTACTTGACAGGGTTAGGGTTCTACTCCGCTGTTGCTGCCCGTAAGGTTTACAAGGATTATCGTTACTATTAGAGACACATGGGAAGATCTAATATTTAATCATAAAGTTCAAACTATTTGTAGAATATACTTCCTATCTATATGTATTAATCTCTAAATCTTTTCCTCAGATCGTCGAGGAGCAACAACTCTTAACAATCTAATCTCTTCTTTTAGATGTATTCTCCAACCTACTATTTGAACACCCGACTATATCACAACTACAACTACAGCAAACCAGTCAATATTAAACAACTACCAACCATATATGATAATAATGTAACTCCTCGCTGTATACTGGCAACATTCGTCTCTTCTTCATTCTTTGTAAATGACATTGCCTCATTCGAAGTAACAATCGTATCATCATCCCAAGTTGTTGGCATATATGTAGGCGATTCCGATGGATTTGGAGTTGTAGTAGAATCTACCACATCATTGCAATATAAACGAGTTTGTTCACCCGGTAAGTTAGCTGTTGATATATCATTAGCATTACCGCCACTTCCCCAGAAACCATTGTTTTGTTTTGTGAAGCAACCAAACGATCCGTCTTTAACATCGATGTAGAATGATCCACCTGTATTAAGTGCATTGAACTTTTGTCTACATGATGATTCATCTTGACATATTGTATTATCCTCGGCGTCAACTGAGTTCGTTGTCAGGCATATTAGAAGAATGACGGTAGATATAAGTTTGGATATCATTTTTATGTTGTTGTTTGGTATCGAGAGTGAGTTGATTAGACTTTTAGTATACTTTTGGCGTCAAATGCTAGCTATGGCAGATTATGTATGAGCTCTCTTGTTTGTGATTTGAATGCATCTTTGGAGTTCCTTTGGCATCATTGTATCATTGTATTGAGCTATCGTCGGCACTTCATCGAGAGTCGATCGAGAGTCGAGAGGGCCTGTGAAAAAGTTAGACCGGATACCAATGACAAAAGGATACCTCTATGTGATGTCCTTCCTCCTTGCTACTAAGCTCCTACATACATATCTAAACTCCCCTCCCATTTAATAGGCGGCGTCTTTGTGCTGGATAATTCTAGTGCTAAGAAGTTAAGTCCGTTTTATATCGACATTATATGCTATCAAACATTACTTTATCATATACCCTATCAAACTCAATAGTATCTAGCCGTGACAGGTCCGAACGTCCCACTCGAATCTCTTGCTCTAATGTACATGGTCTTCTTTCCTCCGCCACTAGGTCTTTTGAACTGTACTGATATTGTCGCTGATCTGCCTGCATTTGGAGTACTTCTCTTCACTGTTGGCTGACATTCATCAGAGTAAGGGTGACAATTGATCCACACCTCAATCAATCGTACAAAATGTCTACCCGTTTTGAAAGTAACTTCATCTTTCTGATTATTGGTACGCTTGTCGTCACTTGCTTCTATTTGGATGTTAATATACTGTCCATCGTTCTTATTGGTAGAGGTTATGGTTGTACAGAGTATGTCTGGTCCTAGGCTTGTAATGTAAGGAGAACGAGATACCTTGGCGGCATACATTAGAGCCGGCAGAGCATCGTTCACAATACGTGGATAATCTTCACATGGCTGAGAAAACCTTGTGCCTAATTCAAAGAAGAACGAAGCAGCTCCAAACCATCCATAGGTTGTGTCAATAGTTCCACCATCAAATAAATACCCTTTCCAGTAACCCCAGTTCCCAAAACTGGCCATCTTACGACCAAGACCTCCTACTTGATCTTCATTAGGCATAGGTGTTTTAGTATATCCCCACCCCCATCCTACTTCATTTCCAAAACTGTGAATGTCCAAGAATACTCCTTCGTTTGTTAATGGGAATGGCGTATTCATCTGAGCCTCGGACTGTTGCAAATTTCCCTTCCTGTTTGAGTTGGGAAACAGGGACTTGGCGTAGTTCACGATTGCCTTTGTCTCTAGAAGATACGCGTTTCACAGTGTATGAAGAGTTAGTACATGTGGATTGCAAAGACAATGAAATATAGGCGAACCAAGTTCAGATATAAAACAATACTAACGCGGACTTTCCTGGCTCACTATTCTTCGATGGCCCACGATATAACGTTCCCATGCATGCTCCCATACTACACCTATCACTTTCATCACAGGCATTCCACTTGAATGGGAAGTTTCGATTCAAATCAACTCCAATTCGCCAGTTATCGGGGTCACATTGATAGTCATTTCGATTCTTCCTATGTGTCTTGCTTGGGTCAGTATTTTTCTCAACCCACTGCCGTCCGTCAGGATTGGCCTGTATAATCAAATGTATCTCATTGTAATCTAATATCCATGTAACATCGGCATCCTTGTCATAGTTTTGGACCATATACTGTGCAAATCTTGCAGCTAGAAAAGAAAGATAGTGTATGAGTCATCTAGAGATATCAATCAGGGAAATGGTGTAGAGATTCAAAGAAGAGGCACTTACTTGTCTCAGCAGGGGTCAATTCATGAGCATGGATACTACTAATAGCCAATAGTTTGCCCTTTCCATTCTTTGGGGTAAAGTTCTTATTCGTCAATACTAACACATTTAATGCTTGTTTCTTCTCGGGAGTTAGATTGTTTGTCAGTTGCACTCGTTTTGCCAAGTTGGGATATGTTGATACGATATCCTTAATTGTTTGGATGGTAGCTTTAACTGTTCGGTAGCACGGAAAGTTAACACCTGCTGCAGACATGGATTCATAGTTTCCGCGGTTGACTGTTTGGTATACATACAAGAGGTATAAGGGGTTAGATAAGTGCTCATATCATGTGTGCATATATCATATGCACCCAAAACTTACACTTGGTATTATAGTTCACAGGATTAACAATAGAGCATTCCTTTCCCTGATTAATCGGTGTTTCAACAACTGGTACAGGAGGCGGAGGGGGTGTAGGAGCTGGAGGAGGAGCAGCAGCAGTCACCCTAAACGGCAACAATTTTACTTTGAAATCCTCATCATCCGTCCTTGCAACCACCTTACCATTCACTTTTACTTCCGCTACACCTGGACCAAATCCACAACACATTCCATCACCTTGTAAATCATTCATTTGTAAATTATACCGTCCTTCAGGTAGACATAATACACCTAAATATGTCTGTTTATCAGCGTATCGTGTATTGGGTGGAGGACCTTGTGCAACTATTCGACCATTTGATAAGTTGATAATTCGGTAGGATGTTTCAAATCCGTAGTTATCGGTAACAATCTTTTGTACTACTCGTCCTTCATTTGCTTTACATGCTCTTTGTGATGAGATTGTACTAAAAGAGAGATAGAGATAAGGAGGTATTGAGTTAGTGAGAGTTGTATAAGATTGTGCATATCATAATATGCACAAAATACAAAACTCTGTGCATATCATATGCTCACTTGCATGAACACAATGCAAAACACACATCAAAGAACTCACCTTATACGTAATTGCTGTGCCAATACTTCACTACTAACAGCAGCTAATGTCGAATTGCAATTGATATCATTACAACCCTTATTTTGCAGTGCCTCCACTTCTAAATTATTGTCAACCACATAATAATCCTCAGCAATGAAATCTGAATCATCTACCGCTGGTTTCAAGTCATCATTAAAGTCAGGTGCTAATATGTCATATAATCCAATGCTAACATCCCACTCTTCGTCAGTTAGTTGTTGTATATTGTTATTGTTATCATTGCACGAAGAGCATGGCTTCTTGTTTCTATTGAGTGATAAAGTTAGAGCTCCGGCAATGACACCGATGAGAGCTAGTGATATTAATGTGATTATAATAGCCTTCTTTTTGTGTGCTCTATATGATATAGTATTGATATTTGATATCTCTATTGCAGTTTGTTGTTGTTCGTTATTGTTGTTGTAGGAGAAGGTTGGTACTTCTAAATCGTCATTGGCATTGCTCGAAGGAGATATCGATTGACAAATTACTTCAATCTCCTCCTCGGCCTCTGACGAAGGGCGTATATCGAGACTAGGCTTTGGATCCTCCATTATATTATCGTTTTATTGATACAATAGAGTAGCGGCTTGCATATTACACGGCTTTGCTCACTAGTATGTCTCATTTACGATATATCATTGGCATCTTGTAAAGAAGTTGGAGGATACCAAAAGGTATCCTACTTATCCAGCTGTGTCAAGTAAGTTAGCTCTCTTCATATTCTCTCTCATAAGTAGCTTTGCACTTCTGTCACGAGCCTATCTACGATGCGGTATGAGATTACCAATATATGTGTAGAGTTGCTGAAGTATAGATACATAGAAGGTTTTTGCGCTTTTACTCGCTCATTAAAAAAATGGTATCCTAATGGCCGTCAATGACAAACGGTGAAAATCTTTTGGGCTCAAGCTTTATTAGGGCTCAACCTCTTCAGTAGATGATCCTTTGTTGATCATAACTTTACTATTAATTCAATAAAAGATAATATGCAATGTCATAGTATTGCAATATGTGCGGCATCGACCGCCGTGTTTGTAATCCTGGCGGCGGCGGCGGCTACAATTATTTGTGTGGTGTTTGTTAATAACAACAAGACAAATGATTCCAATATACAAGAAGACGATAGCAGTATAATAAGACCATGGGATTCTATAGACGAATATGATGAATCCATAGACGTGCAGGGTAGTGATATATCATCAACCTATGTCGGCCTGCGAGCCACCTCGGATGATGCATTCTTTGATAATGAAGATGATATTGATATACTATGGGAGAACAATATAGACCTAACACTCTTTGACAATGAAGATGATATACATAATCCTTCTACTGACTTGGATTCCGTGCCATTTGCAGAGTTTAGGTCAATCACAAATCTAACAAGTACAACAACATTTACAACATCACAAACTACTAATAAATGCACTCCTACAAATCAATCACTATTAAGATTGATATTAAAAACAGACAATTACCCCTACGAAACAAGCTGGGAAATACTACGTATTATCAATTCACAAACACAACAATCGATAACAATCGGCAGCGGGCCACCAATTAATACAAACTATGAACGAACATCGAATTATATTGGTGACTTCTGCTTAGATCCGGGTGCCTATATCTTTACAATCAAAGATAAGTCTGCCACTGGTGATGGAATATGTTGTGAATGGGGATTGGGATCTTATACACTTGATTTGAATGGTGAACGGATAGTAACATCAAGTGATGAAGATTATACTGTTAGGGATTATAATTTCTTTGTTGATCACGCTTTTGTTCAGAATAATATCATTGATCCGATCAATATTGCAGAGACGCAACCTCCATCATCATGGCCAACGACTGCTAGTCCAACAGCATCTCCTTCATCACGGCCTACAACGAGAAATCCAACTCCTAATGTAAGTTTATCTCTTGAATTGCATAATGCTTGTCTAACTCTTTGATTCAGTAACAATCTCATCTGTGTTTATCTTTCTCTCTCATATAGCCAACGACTGCCAATCCTACAACAAGAAGACCAACAACACCAAACCCAACAACTAAAATGCCAACACCACAACCAACAACTAGACAGCCAACTCCACTTCCAACGATTAGAATAACTCCCAAACCAAGTCCTCGGTCAACTATGATGACTCGTAGACCAACCCCCCGCCCTACAAGTAAGCCTCCGATAAGTTTTAAGAGTTTTATCGGTAATCAGTTCTTTAATGATGAGCGATCGAATGAAGCATCGGGATTAGCACTTGCACCGGATAAATCACATCTCATCGTCGTGTCGGATAATGGTAAGATCTTCTTCCTAAATTTGTTAGATTACAACTCTGGTCATTGTGTTTGGGAGAATGATGATATCTTTAATGATAATACAGACTTTGAGGGTGTTGCAATTGTGAATACCGAGTGGTCACAGAATGATAAGATTGCATATCTAGTACATGAAGGAGGTGATGATGACAGACCATATCTATACAAGATTAGATATACATACAATCCAAACCTGGATAGTTGTTCGGTAGAGCTTGTTGAGTCTCATTCTCTAAGAGGTGCTCTGCCATGTCTAACTACTTCAGATGGTATTGAAAGTCTTACATGGAAGGTAGGCACGTCTAATCCAGCAGTCTTCTATGTTGGTATACAAGATACAGGTAGAGTGTATGATATCACATCAGACGGGAGCTCAAATGGAGATGTATGTTTTGAGAGTGGAATAGGAAGAGATGATATCAGTGGCTCATACCACGATGGAACGTACCTCTGGTCAGTCTTTGGAGAAGAAGGGGAACTAGCAGTGATTGATCCAGCTAGAGGCGGCTGTACATTGGCAGTGATCGACATACCAACACAATGGGATACCGAAGGACTTGTTATAGACTTTGAGAATGATCTCATGTATCTTGCTGTTGACGAGCAAGGTGGAAGTGATCCGAGTATTGTAGCAGTGTATGACTTTACATACAATGTTGATAACAAGGAATGCATAAGCAATATGATGCCAAGGAGAAGTTGTACTGGATTCAGACTTTGCAGTAGATAAGATGGTGTCATTAACAGTCATTTATCTAGTATCAAAAGTCGAGTTAGAGTGCAACACACAACTTCCTGCAAAGATAGTAACAACTTGTACTTGTAATTGCCAGACACTGTAAACGCTTCAATCGCTCCTTATCCCACAAGCTCTTACAATTGTATCACAGTTTTCCTTATGCTGAAACCACATTCTACCTTGGCATTCCTTACTACAGTACTGATCAGTTCTACATCGTCTATGCAGGTAGAAAATGAGACATTTAGTATGGTAAATACAAAAAGGAATGATGAAATGTCAGCAAGTAAAACTACTCACCCACAAACATATAGCACTGTTCGATCAAAAGTTTGAAGGCATCCAAAGCAGTTACCTCTTTTGAGTTTAGCTGCATTCTTATACTTGAATTTCAAACATGAACAACTAATCCTCTTGTAGTAGAATTTCAAAAGATCTCTTCGATTTCCCCCATTAATCTTAATTACAGTCCTTGCTCCGTGAAAGAATGCTGATTCAAAACATCCTCCCATCACATGTTTTTCGATTACTGCTACTGCTCTTGCATATGAGCTTGCAGTTATGTATTCTCCACGTAAAATGTGGTTGGTACCGAGATTTAGTAATATACTCATTGCCATTGTTCGGTAAGAGGAATTTCCCCATACCATAGGATGATTAATATACAAATCTTTCATCAAATCATAAATAGTAACCTCCTCTTCTTCATCAAGTGAAAGTGTTGCAAACATGTCCATAAAGGTACTAACTGGATGATCTTTTGGAGGGATTATTGATGATCCGCCATGGCCATGATTAGGCATGATTGCATCGAATCGATCTATCCTTCTCGTCCATCATTACTTTCGTCGTCCAGAGTGATCTCCTTGCTTCCGCTCTCCGCACCACCGCATTCGCCTTTCTCTCCTTCCCTTTGGCTCTTTTTCTAGATGGCATCGTTATAAACAATCAGTTTAATCTACTGCAATGCCGATGATATAATATGATCGTGAAATGTTTTTTTATAATACTCAAAGCAATGACATACATATTATATACCAATGACGCTCAAGCAACGACGACAAACAGTACCGAAAAAGGCATGCTAGCTTACACCGAAGTTCTATCGCAACACTATAATAGTTGTAGATATATGTTTCTATTTAAATGATAAATGATCGTCATTTTTTTTTAAGATACCCGCAAGTACCTATGTAAGTATCGTTACTCCTCATATCACCGCCCGCATACGATATATCAATGATCGTGTACACTCCCTATCACTCTCCATTATTCTATGTTTGTAGCTCTATTCGATTGTGCCGGGAGACGATGACTCTCACATCTTAGAGCCTAGAGACTTTAGAGCAAATTTTTGAGTAAAATACCCTAAACGGAAAAGAGATATCTGCAGTGGCAATCTAGACGCTAATCTGAAGAATAGATATTTAATGTGCGTGTTTATCCAAGTATTAAGTATACCAATCAGTTAAGAAGCAATCTAATACCCCAATCTTTAGTATACAACATAACAATCAATAACCACATATCAAATTATATAATGCTCTCATTCCGATCGGTCTCACAATTACAACAACGATGCAATGCCATCAACAGAGTTACTCGATTAGTATACCAGCGGGCCACAATATCATATAGCAGCAGCAGTACTAGATCAGTATGTACTAGTAGTAGTAGGGGAGTATCAACAGGAAACCTTTTGCAAAGGAATGTTATAAGCCGCCGCTCCCCTCTCATACAGCAGACGATACCATCATCATTTACTACAACACCCATCAATCACTCCCATCATCGTACATTTGCAACAAAACTAATGCCAGAAGATGAAATCAAACAACGATTAGAAGAATTCCAAGAATTATTCGTAGAAGCACGGTATTGTATAGAAGACTGTACAGACGCGGCAGATTCAACATATTTTGATGAAGAAGCACAAAGTGCTCAAGAGGCAGTTGATAAAGCCGTAAATTCATTTGATTCTTTAATTAATGATATACAAGATGTTGATCAAAAGAATGGTATATTACGAAGTAATGGATTAAAAGTGGAACAATTGAAGGGTGAGTTACAAATGGCTCTTAATGGTGGTCATTGATATATCAAAGAGCCCATTAATTGATATTTTGCAAAAGATATGAAAGAATGTGTGTATGAGAACAATGAAGGGGGAAAGAGCGGTAAGGGTGTACCTATACGAAGATGTATGATGAAAGAGGGAGATCTAGCCCGAGATAGACATGTGGTTGATCCTTTCGTTCTTCTAAATAAATGTATCTATTGTAAAGCATACACAAGTATAAAAGTTTAGAAGACCTAATACATATCTTTACACGATGCACCTCTCTTTAATCATAGATACACTACTAGACCCCAACCAATCACATATACTTTCTCATTCAAACTCGAACACCTTTAACACTATCCTCTTCCTCATCTTTTACTGCCGGTGGGAGAATGATAGGGGAGTTGAGCTCAAACTTCGTTTTCTGATTCATTCTTTCATATCCAGGTCGTCTCTTGTTATCAAGGACGATCTGACGAGCATCAACTTTGAACCGCTTGGCAATTGATATTGAAGTGTCATCTCTACCGGCATAATACACACGCCTCTTCCGATCTTTTTGCACAATGAAAGTACCACGCTGTGACCTATCGCTCTTATTACCCAATGGAATATCTTCGATATCTGTCAGGCATTGATCACTACTAGATGTTGTACTACTTGACGGTTTGGTGTGATCCTTTGATTGATGTGTTTTATAACAACCCAAGCCGCGCCTCAAATCTTGCTTGTTGAAATCAAGGACATCTTCATCATCGAACTTGGCTACCCACGTATCATCTCCACAGTACTCGGTGATTGTGCCAAAATAAACTCTACCATGAAAGTACTTTGCAACTCGTCTGCCAACATAGCTATTCTCTCTGGCTGAACCTTCCTCTTTCTGAGACTCTGGACTGATCACCTTCGTAGCTAAGCTCGTCTTCTTACCAGCGGTTGTCATAGAAAGAGTAGATATACTGCCATCGTCGGAAGCGTCATCGAGAAGAATGATGGGATCGTCCTTCGTTCCAGATCCAGTCGATTTCTCCGAGTTAACTGACGATACCATACTCACATTTGATAAAACAACCTGAGGATCAGATTCATCGTCTTCGGCATCATCTTCATACGAGTCGGGGATGCTACCATATACTTCTTCGTCAGTATTCATAAACGGTACCAACCTCTCAATAGACTTAACTCGATACCACACTTCTTTATCTTTCCTCGGCTCCTTTAAAATCAGATTCTTATCACAAAACTTTCGAAGAAGGACTGTCAACTTCGTCTTCTGTATGATGTGGTGTTCAGCCTCCTCAAGATCATCAAGAATATCTTCACGGCAAACAAGCTGGTGACCCTTACGAAGCCTTGCCAATGAACGGAGAAGATGTTGAGCATCTGCATTATGCCAAAACTTATCTCTAGTCTCTTCATCGTCTGGTGTTAGCTCATATATGTCGGCTTCTGCCACTTCAACCTGATCTTCAAACTGCTTACGACCTCCTTTGATACGCCCCAACTCACGGAATCTGTTGTATGTTTTGATACATGTCGAAGAGTGAGATGTGGGTATATTCCCATAAAAAAAACTGATACTGGGACTGGTATGAGTACACAAGATATGCACAAAATACAACTCACGTATGTCTCAAAAAGTTTGCACTGTCAGGTATAGCCATATTTGCCCCAGTTACAGCATCTGCGAAGGAGTCTCCATGCTCCTGCATACTGTTTGTTGTGAGAGATGAAAGTGTGCATAAGATGTGCTCAAAAAATCGAATAGGATACCATCGGGTATCTTTAATCTCTAACACATATAATGTACTCACCGACGTGCCACATGGTTAATATAATGCTGAACCTTATTAGATAGAACATAATCACTGATGGAAGGAGAATGATAAGTTGTTCAGATGCGTTTTTAAGTATCAACAAGGATACCATTTTGGTATCCTATCTCTGAGAAATGAAACAACTCACCTGCTTGTCATCAAGACAGTGACAGATTCAAAACCATTCTGATTGAGCACAGTCTTTCCATTGAACGTGGCCCTTCCTAACGATTGGACAATTGTTGAAATGTTATGTCCCCGTCCAAGTGCAAGCAGAAGGTGTGTCGGCACACGCTTATTGGAACGGAAAGAGATACCTCGGCACATCTTTGTGTAACCAAAGATTGCAACAGGAGTCTCTAAACCATATTTATCATCAATTTCATTCAAGACAGTACCAATCAATGACGTCTTGCCATATGTTTCGTCCCACTCCTCATTGGGAAGCTTGATTGATATGCCTTTTCCGCTGAATGTGATGACGACAATGTCCACTCCTTGTCTTCGATACAACTCTTGAATGGCGGAGGCCTTTGTTTTAAGATTCTTTCCTTCGACGGTAACATATGGACAACTAATATCAAGAATCAGGACACCTTTCTTGTTAGGGCTTGCTGGGTTAGGCAGCAAGGCAAGATCATACAGAGCAATGACCTGTTGGATGGGAGTCGGTAGAGAATAAGATCATTACAAAACCAAGACACATAAAAGAGACACATCATAGAACATCTCAAGACACCACACGGACGAAAACTTACCTTCTCATTTGCATAAATGACTTCCAAATCATCAGCAACATGAGATTTAGCACTAAGTTCGTTCTGATCCAAATATACCTTCTTCTTCATGGTACTCTGTTCGGCAGAGAAGATGGCGGTTAACTTCTTGTTGGTTTCTACTGCCATATCATCCTCTCCATTACCATCTTCCTCCTCCACTTCGATAACCTCCAACGGTTTGATATTCTCAACACCCGAGTAATCAGAATGGGGTTCTAGATTAAAGAATTCAATGTCCTCCTCTTTACTATGTTCACTCTGAACAAGCTCCATCATCAATGGCACGCTTGTAGCGGACATCATGCATGTCTGGTATAGAGTATGAGGAGGCGGGGTAAGGAGAATAGAACGAATTGACATTAACACAAGATACAATCACATGTTCGGCTCACCATTGCCGGGCCTAAATCCATCAGCTGTTCAAGAGCTTGCTCAAAGACTTGATGTCTATCGTACGTACGGAACATAGCATCGGCTTCATCTACTAAAAGTATAAACTTGCCACCGGGGGATTGCTCTCTAAACTTTTTAATAGCTTTACATGCCTTATTGATCACCTGTGCCTTAGTATCAGCGATGACTACAGGGAAGAACGGATATATTAGTAAAAAGTAAAAGTGCATATCATATGTTCATCAACAATACAACACCCTCTTACCTAGTGTTCCCCCGTGATCACCTCCCTGTAATGCTTCTTCTACTCTGTGATTCTTCAATTTGTACCCGCATTTATCCTTCTTGTTTGATGCTATGGTATAGGTGGATGAGTATATAATAAGCCACATGCAATTGTACAAACCAAATCGGACCAATCAAACTACTCACCCACGACAATGTACTTCTCCTCTACCAAAGTGCCACTAGCCAAATCAACCAACTTTGAATGCAAATCTATACTTTCATCAACACCTTTTGTTAATATAACCAATGGAATCCTCAACAATCCAGCTAAACTTTGTATAACTCCCTTGACAGAAGTCTTGCCAGCCTGTGTCCTACCAGCAATTATAAATATCTTTTCCAACAACCCATTTTCTTTACCGGCTAATTCATGAAAGTGACGTACTGCCTTATCTAGGAATTGATTATAATCAAAGTTGCCACATTTTTCACGTAGATTGGATGATGACATGACCTTTGCTTGGACTTTATTAATTACAATTTGTAATAATGATTCATCGTGTTGAACATCTTTATGATTTATATGATTCATCTTGCAGTATGGTTGTCCTATAATACGGGGAAGATTTGGGTATATTAGTAAAAGAGAAAAGTGCATATCATATGTATATTATAAAGTGCACATCGTATGCTCATGTCCTGACAATGCATATCGTATGCTCGTATACAATGCATACCATATGCTCAATCATATAAACTTATATGAAAAAGTAGTACACATCATATGAACTTATCAATAAAATAAACGTACCTAGTGCAGTACATATATATTCCTCAGCAAAACGTTGATCTTTAAACAACTTATTAAATAAATCTTCATCAAATACTTCAATAACATTAACATTTGGATTATTTACCATCCATTCTGATACAATTAGTAGATTTTCTCTAATGTCTTCGCGTAGGTCATCTAGTTCTTTGTTTAAGATTCGTTGTTGTATGTTTAGTAAATCGGTTGTTGTGTTGATATTGTATTGTTGGGATAGTTTAAGACGTGATTTGTTTGGTATACCTACCTCGGTGCATATGTGTTTGATGTTTTCATCCATCATTGTTATTGTTTGTTGTTGTTGTTGAGGAGGATTGTCATTTGTTGTTGTGTTTGTTGTCGTATTTGTCGTTGCTAGGAACGGTATCGCCACATCGTCGTCGGCCATCGTTCTATTGCAATAGTATATACAGAATGGTACTATTCTTCTCTCTATCAATGCCGCTGCATGCACCACTCTTCTACAATGCTAGGAGGAGTCGGCATTCATTCATGAAATCATTGGATAATGTGGCCGTTTGACATCTTTTTGTTCTTGGGTATCCTTTTTTCGAAATAAGCAGGGTATCTATATAGTCTTTTATATATTAGTACCTTTGTGAGTTGAAACGGTGAAGCTAAGAAGCTAAGAAAAAGAGAAAATAAATGACAATCGATAACCCCACAAGATTGATCTCACGAAGCTAAGCATTTGATGCTATGTGCCCCCTACTACTCTGCATAAACCTAAGAACAATTACAACAGCAGAGCAATATGCCTCGTCAAGTAAAAGTAAAACGAGCAGCAGCAATCAATATCAAATCAACAACTTCCACTGCCGCTGATAACAACATCCAAATTAAACAACAAATAACAAATCTACAAAATCGTATAACATCACTAAATAAACAACGTATTGATGAATTACAAAGTAGAAAATATATGTCATCATGTCCCGAAAGAGTATATAGCTTTGGTAAATATGAATTCTTTGAGAAGAGTAAGTTTCGTGTTATATGTGATATGTTCATATGATAAATTATGCTATTGCGCAAATGGGTAGTGTGTGTATTGCTTATGTATCGCATACGATATGCTCACATGAACAGTGCTGTGTATACCAATTACAATGCGTATGATATGCTCATATGATATGTTCATTGATATGCGCACATGATATGTACAATATGTATATAACAGAAACTACGTGAATGCTCACATGATATCGCATATGACATGCTCACTCAACTCTACTTAACTCAACATCTATCAATATACAGAGGTGAATGAAAAGTTTGATAACATGATAAGCATACTACAGCAAGATGTTAACGACTTGCAAAAAAGTTTAATGGCACAGACAACTGAACAGTCAATAGCTCCCAACGATATGAGTGACGGTGATAATGGCGGTGATGATAGTGGGGACAATAATGATAATAGGCCTACTAAGAAACGGCGTAGAAGGGGAGTACATCAAAATTATACAGCTGATAATGACAAATTAGATAATTCTTCTGACTATTCTAACGATGAATTGGAGGTAAACAATAAAGGAGTGGATAATCAGCAGAAGGAAGAGGATGAAGAAGAGAGTAGTATTGCAAGTAAATTCTCATATATATCTGACAAATCAAATTCTAAACAGCAGTATGCTGAGCAATCTTCTAATGCATCTAGCAATGATGAGGAGGAAGATACCAACAACAAACTTATCAAAGAGAAGACTAGAACCAATGAAGAAGTGATTGATTTAGCAGGTTCTTCTAGTAGTAGTTCAGATTCTAGTTCTGAGGAGTCTGAAGAAGAAGATGATGATGATTCAGTTGCAATTGGCAAGGGAAAGTTAAGAGATGATACTAATGACAATTCAGAAGAAGATGAGGAAGAAGAAGACTTGACATTTGATAACAATAATGGGGGATTAGAATCTGATAACGAACAAGAATCCACTCTCGGTAATAATAACAATGATACGGCATTAGCATTAGATATGGAATCAGATAGTGACACAGATAATGAAGAGGAAGATGAAGATGATAACAATGGTGAGATAGAACGATATCATATATCCAAAATCAAACAAAGCAAATTAACAATGGCTACTCAAGGATTTAGATGCCAAGCAACTGCAAACGTTGTTATGACTGATATTGATACTGATATGGCAGATGACACTGCAACGGGTAGTAATAACAAAGCAAAGCACGGCACTAGCTTAGAAGATCATACACCATTCGACCCATCATCAATCGAGTATCAAAACAAAACATTCCATACCAATCACTGCTACACATTAAACGAAGGCGATGCCATTGTTGGTATTAAACACTTTACATCAAAGGATACAGCACATTGTGTACTAATTGTACGATTTGAGGATACATTACTTGGTACGGAAGATGAAGGATTAGAATATAAAGCAGATTATATGTTAGGGTCGTATGTACAGGTATACAATTGCAATGAGAATATTAGTCTATCAAAACTTGGAAATGAATCAGATGTTGTTGATAGTATACCCCGTTTGATATATCAACCACAGATACATGGTGATTGGTATACGTTTGGTTACTTTTTTGATCGGAATGAGTTAATGACAAGAAGAATTAAACGTCGATCAAGTAATATTCGATCATTAGAATGCTTTGTCGGTGCCGGGGGTAGTTTACAAGGATACAAGAATGTTGGTTTTGAGACTATATGTGCTATTGATAATGATCATGATGCTATTGCTACATTGAAATTGAATCATCCAGAGTTGAATACATATGAGGGGGATATTATAGACTTTAAGGATCATGTTGGTGTGATTGGACGTGTAGATCACATTCATTGGAGCTCACCATGTCAAGACTTCTCCCAGGCCAATCGGTCATTGAATGGATCAGATCAAGTAGCAGGTAATCGAGACAGAGCCGATCTATCCCTCTTACTAGTTGATTATGTCCAGTTGAAACGGCCTTTGACGGCAGTCTTTGAGAATGTATGTGGTATATATCAACGAAAGAATGTCCATTACCTGAAGAACATTACCAAGAGGCTAATGCAGTTGGGATATCAAGTTAGATGCACGGTCTTAAAGGCATGTGATTACGGAGATCCTCAGGGGAGGCCACGATTCTTCATGTTCATATCAAAGAACAACATACCCTTGCCTTCCATCCCTGCTCCAACTCATGGAGATGCTCTTCATTTGTGGCCATATGTTACGACTAAAGAGACCTTGGATCAAGTCAACGATTCATTACCAAACATGCAAGGTCGTACATCATCATTGTTACCTCAACATGGAGTCATTAGACTGAAGCCACATGAGTGTGCACCAACAATTCGAGCCGGCTCTGTCACACCCTTTCATTACTCAAAGGATAGATGTATCAATGTTCGAGAGGCTGCTACTTTACAATCATTCCCTTTGGATTACAAGTTTATTGGAAGTCTATCT